>Ga0209384_1000278_pt1 | contig 35251 bp, 30 predicted proteins | sample CoawatmetaG05DNA_FD_187511 | JGI IMG/M metagenome (GOLD analysis project Ga0209384, IMG submission 187511) | Marine microbial communities from the West Antarctic Peninsula - Coastal water metaG058-DNA (SPAdes) (version 2) | ecosystem: Environmental > Aquatic > Marine > Coastal ... | reverse complement strand
AAAAGAAATGTGGTTGAATCTGTGATCTTAGGTATTTAAGTTCGTTCTCTAAAAGAATTTTGTTAGTGTTCAATAAGAATTCTCTTTGTTTAGTCCAATCTATTACTAGTTTTATACAACTGACAAATGTGATTACATATACTTCACCAAGAACAGTTTGAATCAGATAACTAAATGTGATCTCAGAGGTTATTGCTGCATATTCAGGTAAGACATCTTCACTTAAAAAAGAGAATGTTAGTTGAAACTTTAAAAGAAGAGCGACACTTAAGCTTAAAGTAATTAGACTGAAAAACTCAAAAACTTTCCCTTGAAATAATTTTGGCAAAAAAATAAATATAAAGAGATAACAAAGAAATACGTGAATTGGAAACCCAATTAAATTAGATTTCAGTGAGTAAGCATAGTCCTGATAAAAATCCCCCCACCTAAGTACATTAAACGTAAAGTAAGTAAGCCAGAAATATATTTGAGCATTAATTGGAACAGAGGATATCTTATTATATGTAGGGTAGGTAAATAATGTACTGTTATAAATATTCATATTAATTTATCTACGGTTTCAGCAGTTTTACAATGAAATCTTACAAGCTCATATAAAATTCTATGATTTTCATTTATTAATTACTAAATTAAAAAATCAATCTTAAATTATTGTTAATGAAGACATTTAAATTCAATTCTTTATTGCTAGGAGTGTTAGCGATCCTTTTTTTATCGTGTGAAAGTAACGCTGAAAAAGGGCCTCCAAATATTGTATTTGTATTAACAGACGATCTGGGTTTTAACGACTTAAGCTCTTATGGCTCGACAATTATAAATACACCAAACTTAGACAAATTAGCTAGTGAAGGAGCTTTGTTGAATTCTTACTATTCTCCTCAAGCGGTTTGTTCAGCCTCTAGAGCTGCAATATTAACAGGGAGTTATCCAAATAGAATTGGATTTAGTGGAGCTTTGGGACCTAATTCAAAAAAAGGTATTAATCCAAATGAGCTATTGATTTCTGAGATGTTAAAAGAAAAAGGTTATAAAACAGCTGTTTATGGTAAATGGCATCTAGGAGACAACAAAAAGTTCTTGCCAACAAGACACGGTTTTGATGACTTTTATGGAATATTATATTCAAATGATATGTGGCCATTTCATGCTGAATATCCTGATAGCTATCCTGATTTAATGCTTTATGACAAGGAAACTCCAATAAAAGTATTAGAAGATCAATCAAATTTAACTAAGGAGTTGACTTTGAAAAGTGTGGAGTTTATTGAAAAAAATAAAGACAATCCTTTCTTTTTGTATTTAGCACACCCACAGCCTCATGTTCCATTGTTTGCTTCAGCTGATTTTAAAGGAAAATCTAAGAACGGGCTTTATTCTGATGTCATTCAAGAAATTGATTATTCCGTAGGAGCTATAATGAAAGCATTAAAAGATAATAACCTTGAGGACAATACAATTGTGGTATTCACCTCGGACAACGGCCCCTGGCTTTCGTATGGAAAACATGCTGGATCAACAGGAATCTATAGAGAAGGAAAGGGAACTACTTGGGAAGGTGGTCAAAGAGTGCCTTGTATAGTCTGGTATCCAAATGAAATAAAACCAAACACTGTGATTTCTGCTCCTTTAATGGGAATAGATTGGCTTCCTACTTTTGCAAACGTTACAAATTCAAAGTTATCCGAAAATAAAATTGATGGAAAAAATATTTGGGAAGTATTAATTAATAAGACAGATAAATCTCCTCACGAAGCTTTGTTTTTTTATTATCATGTGAATAGTTTACACGCGGTTAGATATGGAGATTGGAAAATGTATTTCCCACACCGATACAGAACATTAAGTGGAAGAGAGGGAAGAAACGATGGAACTCCCATTAAATATCAGTATGTAAATTTAGAAAAGATAGAGTTATATAATTTGGTTGAAGACCCTAGTGAAACTAAAAATTTATTTGAACAATATCCTGAAATAGTTAATAAAATAGAAAAGCTAGCCGATATTAAGAGAAAGGAAATAGGAGATGATTTAACTAAAGTTAAAGGGATGGAAAATAGACCTGTAGGGATGATTGATTAAACAACATTTAAAATATTAGTTAATGAACAAAAGAAGAAGTTTTATAAAAAAATCCATTCTCGGAGGAGTTGGAGCATCGAGCTTATTAAGTTGTGAAACTCCAAAAGAAAGTAGTGTTAAAGCAGTTTATCCAAGAATAATTTCAACATGGAATCACGGAATTCCTGCCAATAAAGAAGCTTGGAAGCATTTATTGGAAGGAAAATCTGGATTATTAGCTGTAGAGGCTGGAGTAAAAATACCTGAAGCAGATCCAAAAGTAAGGTCAGTGGGTTATGGAGGATATCCAGATAGAGAAGGGATAGTAACTCTAGACGCCTGTATAATGGATAAGAACAATAATTGCGGTTCTGTAAGTTTTTTGCAAAATATAAAACATCCTATTTCAGTCGCTAAGCTGGTTATGGAAGACACACCTCACGTTATGTTAACAGGAAAAGGAGCTTATGATTTTGCAATTTCTAAAGGTTTTAAAAAAGAAAATCTATTAACAGAACTATCAAAACAGGATTGGATTAATTGGAAGAAAAAATCTAAATACAAGCCAGTTATTAATTTAGAAAATCATGATACCATTAGTATGCTTTTAATAGATGATAATGGAGATTTATTTGGAGCCTGTACAACAAGCGGAGCGGCTTGGAAAATGCATGGTAGAGTAGGAGACTCACCCATAATAGGAGCAGGTCTATTTCTAGACAATGAAGTAGGTGCTGCTGCTGCCACTGGTTTAGGAGAAGCTGTCATAAGAACTTCTGGAAGCGCTATGGTTGTGGAATTAATGAGGCAAGGTTACTCTCCTTTAAATGCTTGTAAAGAAATAGTTGAGAGAATTTCTAAGATTCATAAGTCTGGACCTGAATGGGAGTATTTACAAGTAGGATTTATTGCAATGAATAAAAAAGGAGAATATGCAGGGTATAGCTTAAGAAAAGGATTTAATTATGCCATTTGTGATTCTTCTGATCAAAGCTTACTTTTAGATGCTAAACACGCTATTTAATTTCTCAAATGCTTGAAATTTTAAATTATTTAGGGAAATTTCATCCGGTAATCATTCATTTACCTATTGGAGCATTATACCTCACCTTTTGCTTAGCATTATTAGAAAAAGTCTTTAAAACTAAGTATGTAATTCCAATAAGGTTTGGTTTATTGTTTTCTTTTGTATTTGCTCTGTTTTCTTGTTTTTTAGGATATTTCCTGTCAATTGGTGGAGATTATTCGGAAGCTATTTTAGACAAGCACATGTGGCTAGGAATTTCAACTGCTTTATTTATTGGGATCTTATTATGGCTTCATAAAAAAAGTAATTATGAAAAATATTTTATTCCTTTATTTGTTTTCACCATTATTTTACTTTCTGTTACAGGACATTTTGGGGGAAGTATTACTCATGGAAAGGACTATTTAAAAATTCCTGAATTTAAAGAAGACTATAAGATTGTAAAGCTTGACAGTGTTCAGTTATATTCTCAGGTAGTTCAGCCCATTTTAGATAATAAATGTGTAAGATGTCACAATCAAAATAAGTCTAAAGGAGGGTTGATCTTAAATTCACAAAATGCTATTTTAAAAGGAGGAGAGTCTGGAGTAATTTTAACAGCTTTTAATCCCGATAGTAGTCATTTGTATAATTATCCGAACCTTCCTATTAATGATGAAATGCACATGCCGCCAGAGGGAAACGCTCAATTAACAAATCTTGAAATTCAACTTATTAAGCTATGGATTGAATCTGGTTCAGATTTCAAGAAAGTTACTCGAGTTGATGATCTTTCAATTGAAAATAAAAACAGTTTAATATCTTTTTTTCCACCAGAACAAAAAAACGTTTCACCCCCTAGTTTAAATCATTTAAAAAAATTAATTGATCTAGACTTCAGGCTTGAGAGAAATAGTAATGAAAATAATTTTATAGAAGCTAAATTTGTTGGCACCAAGCTTAAATCAAGTCATATAAGTGCACTTTTAAAAATTAAAACACAGCTCATTAAATTAGATCTTAGTAATTCAAATTTAAATGATAAGCTTTTTTTTAGATTAAGTAAATTAGAAAATCTGAAATATTTAAAGGTTGACAATACTTCTTTAATAGATATTTCTTTAAATCATTTACCTAAATTTTTAGAAACCTTAATAATTAACGGCAACAACATATCTAACGATGGGTTGAGTTTTTTAGAAGGAAATGTTTCGCTGAAAAACATTTATGCTTGGAACACCAAGATTGATGATAAAACAATTAATAAAGAAAAACTTTTAGCTACTATTCACTTAGGGGTTAAAGATTTTTCAAAGGGGGTGCCGCTCTCTGAGCCAATAACAGTTTCGGAACAAACCATGTTTTCGGATTCTTTAAAAATAGAATTCTACAAACCTCTTGGAAATCCTACAATCAGATATACTCTTAACGGAGATGATCCGGATTCACTGTCGACTATTTATACAAAACCTTTTTTAATTTCAAGCTCTTTAAATCTTAAAGCAAAAGCATTTAAAAAAGGGTGGCTAGATAGTAAAATAGGTTCTGTAAATTTTGTTAGAGTCGAAGGAATATTAAAAAACTATATTTTAATTACTAAACCTGATAATAGATATAAAAATCCAAAAAAATTGTTTGATGGAATTGTAGGAAATATAAATTTTAGAGATGGAGATTGGAACGGATTTATTCGTTCTCAAGATTATGTTAGCGGAGTTAATGAGCGAAATTCTGGTGACTTGATTGTTGAAATAGATTTAAAGGACAAGTCATATTCTAATCTTGGTATACATGCATTGGAATCCATTGGATCTTATATTATGTTTCCTAAAAGCATAGAGCTATATGATATAAGTCAAAAAAAAGAGAAATTAATTTACTCTAAAAACTTTACTGCATCAAATTTGGGTACTCCTGATTCAACTAAATTTTATAAAATTCCAATATCAAATCAGTCAAGTAAACTTAAACTTGTGGTAAAGAGCAATAAGAAATTGCCTAAAGACCATCCTGCAGAAGGAGAATATGCCTGGCTATTTGTTGACGAAATATTATTGTTGTAATTAAAATTTCAAATAAAATCCATTTTTTAAAATCTACAACCTCAAGATACATTCAATTAGAGATGTTTCTGAGTATCAATCATTCTTTTTAGAGTATTTTTTAAAATTTCTTAATGATTTTTTTATCGAATTAAAGCATTGTTTCGTCGAAATAGTGGTTTAAAAATGAGGATATGTTAAAAAAGTGTTAAGTATTTTCTTAGATTAGCAATGATTTAAACAAAATAACATATCTATGAAAACTAAATTCTTAAGAATTCTGTCTTCTTTTGCATTGATGTTTGCTTTCGGATTTACCGTGCAAGCTCAATCAATTAGTGGAACAGTTACAGACGAAAATGGTGTGCCACTACCTGGTGCTACTGTTTTAGTAGAAGGAACTCAAAATGGAGTTTCAACAGATTTTGACGGTAATTATTCAATCAATGCTTCAAGCGGGGACACTCTTGTTTTTAGTTTTGTTGGTTATACTACCGCTATGGTGGCCGTTGGGTCATCTTCAACTGTTAATGCACAACTTTCAGCTGACACTCAGCTTGATGAAGTAGTGGTAACATCCCTTGGTATTAAAAGGAATGTAAAATCACTGGGTTACTCATTGACGCAAGTCGATGGTTCTGAACTAAGTTCTAACAAAACTTCAAATGCTATTAATGCCCTTCAGGGTAAAGTAGCCGGAGTTATGATTACTGGATCATCAATGGGTGCTAAGGGATCAAGTAGAGTTGTGATTCGTGGTTCGAGTTCGTTAACAGGAAACAATCAACCTCTATATGTTGTAGATGGTATTACTATTAACAATTCTAATTTAGGTGCTTCTGGAGTTTGGGGTGGTGCTGATTACGGAGATGGAATTTCAAGTATTAATCCTGATGATATAGAAACAATATCAGTGCTTAAAGGTGGAGCTGCTGCTGCACTTTATGGTTCTAGAGCTTCTAACGGGGTTATTATCATTACTACTAAATCTGGAGCAGGTGCTGAAGGTATTGGTGTAGAATTTACTAGTTCTATGCAGTTTGATACACTAAACACAAGCCTTAGAGATACACAAGAAATATACGGTCAAGGTAGAGACGGTTTAAAAGATGTTGACCCAATTGATACTTACCAAGCATGGGGTCCAAAAATGGACGGATCTATGGTTCCACAGTGGGATGGCGTTGCAAGAGAATATTCTCTTCAGCCAAGTGCTTTAGAATCTTTTTATGGTACTGGAGAAACTTATACTAATACTTTAGCTATTTCTACTTCAAACGATAATTCAAACACTCGTTTTTCTATGACTAATTTGGATAATACAGATATTATCCCAAATTCTACATTAAAAAGAAATTCTTTTGGAATAAATAATTCAAATAAATTTGGAGATAAACTTTCTGTAGATGTCAACATAAAATATATTTTGGAAGATCAAGTAGGAAATCCTAACTTATCGGATTCACCTGGAAACGGAAATTTTGCCGTTAACCTATTCGCACCAACTATTAATGTTAATGACATGTTGGGAGAAGGAGGCTTAGGTAGAAATCTCGACTTAACAGAATTTAGAATTAGTGATAACAGTTATTCTACAAATCCATTCTTTGCTGCATATAACTACATTAATTCTTCTGAAAAAGAAAGATTAATTGGAGCTATTAGTGCTACATGGGATGTTACAGACTTCTTATATATAAGAGGAAGAGTTGGAGGAGACAGATATAATCTTTTAAAGACAAATTCAACTCCTTGGGGAACTGCTTATCAGTCGCAAGGAAGTATGAGTGAAACGTCAGCAACGTTCAAACAATATGATGCAGATTTATTTATTGGATCTGATAATATTAACTTAGCTGATGGCGTTTCTTTAACAACTTTTGTTGGTATTTCAACTACTAATGAACAATATGAATCATTTGGAGTTTCTGGTTCAGACTTTATTGTTCCTTTTTTATTAAATGTTAAAAACACAAAAAATCAAGGAAGTAGTTACAGTTTTTGGGAAAAGCAAATAAACTCAGCTTACGGTTCTGCTGAAATCGGGTTTATGGATTATGCTTATTTAACTGTTACAGCTAGAAATGACTGGTTTTCAACTTTATCGTTAAAAGATAAAGTAGCTCCAAACAACGATTTATATACTTCTGCGAGTTTAGCACTTGTTGTTTCAGATGCTTTAGATCTTGGAGATGCTATTTCTTTCTTAAAATTTAGAGCAGGTTACTCACAAGTAGCTGGTGGGGCAGATAGTCCATACGCGCTTAGTTTATCTTATGGTATTTATGGTCAAGGTCACTTAGGAGCTTCACTAGGTAATATTAGTGGTGGAACGATTCCTAACTCGGAAATTACACCATTTGAAAAAAATGAAACAGAATTTGGTATGGACTTAAGATTGTTTGACAACAAACTTTCTATAGATGCTACATACTATGACAATGAAACTCTTGGAGATATTGTAGGGGTTAGTGCTTCGGCAACTTCAGGTTTTGGAAGTGCCCTGGCAAATCTTGGTAATATATCTAACAAAGGAATTGAGTTACTTGTAAAAGGAACTGTTATTCAATCAGATGATTTCTCTTGGGATGCATCATTTAACTACACTAACAATACTAGTGAGGTAGTTGCAACAAACGATACAGGTGGAAATATTTCAATGGACGAGCCAAGATCTAGAAACCTTAGAGTTACTCATATTGTAGGTGAACAGTACGGAGCTTTATATGGATCTTCATACGTAAGAGATTTAAATGGAGCTGTTGTTCACGAAGTAGTTAACGGAATTCCTATCCCTGTAATTGGAGATAGAAAAATCTTAGGATTTGGTGTTGCTCCAACTCAAGTTAGTTTTGGATCTACATTTAGATATAAAGATTTTAACGCTAATATATTAATTGAAGGCAAGTCAGGAGGTCAGATTTATTCTGGTTCTAATGCTTTCTTAATTAGAAATGGACATCACAAGAAAACGGTTCCAGCTGGAGGTCGTGAAGCTGGTTTTGTGCCAAAAGGTGTCGTGGGAGGGTCTGCAACAACTGCAGGAACAGCGATAACTACAAGTATTCCTCAAAATCAACAAGAAGATTACTATAGAAGAACTTATGTTATTGCTGAAGAAGCAATACAAAATTCTGATTACATGAGACTTCGTCAGTTAAGTATTGGATATAATTTCCCATCTTCAACGCTAGAAGGAACCTTTATTAGTAAAGCATCGATATCTCTTATTGGAAGAAACTTATTCTTCTTAAGTAATAGCACAGACAATATAGACCCTGAGTCTGCGTATAATTCAGGAAACTCTGCCGGTTTAGAATGGTTTGGTTTACCTGTACCAAGAACTATTGGTCTTAATTTAAATCTTAAATTTTAAACTTATATAATTATGAAAAAAATATTATTTACATTTTTTGCTTTAAGTTTAGTTCTTTCCTCTTGTGAATTCGATAAAGGATTTGAGGAAATGAATGTAAACCCAGCAAAAGCACCTCAAATTAATGTTGCAAATAAATTTGCATCGGCTGTTTTGAAAACATCTGGTGGTAGATATGAAAACTGGAGAGCCAGTTTGATTTACCAATCAGTAATGATTCAACATTTCTCTTCTACGGCTGGATACTGGTCAGGAGATAAATATTTTAGAAATGATGGATACGCGACATCACTTTGGGACCAATATTACCCAAATGCGGTAAAAGAAATTGAGGATATTAAAGCTCAATTAACTCTTGAAGAAAACACTGGATCTGAAATGGGAATGACTCGTATATTAAGAGTATATATTTACTCAAGACTTACGGACCTTCATGGAGATATTCCTTATAGTGAAGCAGGTCAAGGGTATACAAACGGTATCTTAAAACCTAAATATGATACTCAAGAATCTATCTATATGGATTTCCTTAAAGAATTAGAAGAAGCTGTTGCTCAAATCGGAGCTTCCACTACTATGGGTAAAGGAGATTTAGTTTTTCAAGGAGACACTGCAAAGTGGAAAGCTTGGGGAAATTCTTTGATGCTTAGATTTGCAATGAGATTATCTAAAATTGATGAAGAAACATCGAAAGATTGGGCTGTAAAAGCTATTGGAGCTGGAACGATGACTTCCAATGCTCATATTGCCATGATTAAACACACAGATGGACCTGAAGGAATCAACAAAAACGGACATGGTGAAGTTTTCGATGCGGATGGTAACCCAAGAATGAGCGAAACTTTTGTTGACTGGTTAAAAGACGATGACGATCCTAGATTACCAATATTGGCATCTAGAAGATCTGATAAAAGTACTGAGATTGCTGATCTAATAGGTATGCCAAATGGAAGTACTGGAGCTACGGTTGCAGACACTTCTATTTACGCAGAGCCTAATAGAAAAGTAATTACAGGAAGAGATGTTCCTATGGTTCTTCAAACGTATGCTGAAGTAGAATTCATGAAAGCTGAAGCTGTACAAAGAGGTTATACAATTGGATCGGCTAGTACACATTACGAAGCTGGAGTAAAAGCGGCTATGCAAATGCTAAGCGGTATTTATCCTAATGCTGCTGCTATTTCTGATGCTGAAGTTGCTACATACTTAGCTGCTAAGCCTTACGATGCTACTATAGGGGGCAAAGGACTTCAAATGATCGGTGAGCAATACTGGGCTGCTACTCTATTAAACGAGTATGAGGCTTTTTCTAACTGGAGAAGAACAGGATTTCCAGTATTAGAACCTATTAATGAACCAGGTAATGTTACTAATGGTACGATTCCAAGAAGGTTAATTTACCCAACTGGAGAAAGTTCTACAAATGCTGCAAATTATGCAGAAGCAGTTGCAAGACAAGGAGCTAATAACTTTACTACAAGAGTTTGGTGGGATAAAGAATAAAGTAGTTTTTGTTTTATATATTTAAAGGGGGAAGCTAATTCCCCCTTTTTTTATGACTATTTATGAGAGGACAGCTTACCATTATACTAATAGTTTGTTTTAATATAACGATGGCTCAAGACAAAGTTTTTGAGTTAATTAGTTCTGACAACTCTGGAATACATTTTAATAATTTAATCGAAGATCGTAAGGATCGTAGTATTCTTTTATATGCTAATTATTATGGAGGAGCAGGAGTTGGAATAGCAGATTTTAATAATGATGGATTACAAGACATTTACTTTACAGGAAACCTTGTTGGAGATAAGATATATAAAAACAATGGTAGTTTAGAGTTTTTAGACTTAACTAAAAGCTCTGGAATAGTGGATAACGGTTCTTGGTCTTCTGGAGTTTCTCTTGCGGATGTTAATAATGATGGGCTTGTAGATATTTATATTAGCAAGGAGCTGTATGATGATGATCCAGAATTAAGAAGAAACAAGCTATATATTAATAAAGGAAATTTTACTTTTAAAGAATCAGCAAAAATATGGAACGTGGATGTTTCAGCGCGAACTAGGCATTCTGTTTTTTTTGATTATAATAATGACGGCTTATTAGATCTGTATCTTTTAAACCAACCACCTAACCCTGGAAATTATTCTAAGTTTTTTGGATCTGATTTAACACTTCCAGAATATACACTTCAATTATTTGAAAATACTGGAGATAATCGTTTTATCGATGTCACCGAAAAAGCCGGATTAAATAGAACAGGATTTCCAAATAGTGTGGTTGCTTCAGATTTTAATAACGATGGGTATATCGATCTCTATGTAGCCAATGATTTTGATGCTCCCGACTTTTTGTATTATAATAATGGGGATGGCACCTTTACTTACAGTACAGAGAAATCTTTAAAACACACTTCTTTTTATAGTATGGGCGTGGACTCGGCTGACATTAATAATGATGGACTTTTAGATGTTATGGTTGTCGATATGACTGCTGAAGATAACTTTAGGCTTAAATCTAATATGAGCGGAATGAATCCATCAACATTTTGGAAAGTTGTAAGAGACGGAGGGCATTACCAATACATGTTTAACTCTTTGCAAATTAATAATGGAGATCAAACCTTTAGCGATGTAGCACAATACACAAATACCTCCTCCTCGGATTGGAGTTGGGCGAATTTGATAGCAGACTTTGATAACGATGGTTTAAAAGACATATATGTTACTAATGGGCTGTTAAGAGATATTAGAAATACAGATGCCGAAAAAAGATTAAGCGAATTTGTTATAGAAATTGCTGATGAATATGTTAAAAAAAATCCAAATGAAGGAGAGATTGATCTATTAGATATTCTACCCCTAAAACAAGCATTAGAAATTATTCCAAGTGTAAAAATTAAAAATTATTTATATAAAAACTATGATGATTTAAATTTTAAAAATCAAACAAAAGAGTGGGGCTTAGATCAGCCTTCTTTTTCAAATGGCGCTGCTTATGCTGATTTAGATAATGATGGTGATTTGGAAATAGTAGTTAATAATGTTAATGAAAAAGCATTCTTATACAAAAATAATTCTATTGAAAATATTAATAATAATTATTTAAGAATTACTTTAAAAAACAAAAACAACACGCCCTCTTTTGGGGCTAAAGTAAAGCTATATTATAATAATAAGTTACAGCTTTTTGAAACTACAAATGTAAGAGGGATCTATTCTACCAGTGAAAATATTGCTCATTTTGGATTAGGAGAAACTAAAACAGTAGACAGTCTTGTTGTTACTTGGCCTGACAGGACTAAATCAAAATTATTTGACATTAGAACAAATCAACAATTGACTCTACAAGGTTCAACTTCTAAGGTTGATAACAGAATCTCTAAATCAGATAATAATATTCTTTTCAAGAAAGATGATTCAAAAATAAAATATGTTCATGTAGAAAATTCATTTAATGATTATGATAAGCAAGTTTTACTTCCTCACAAGCTTTCTCAGTTTGGGCCAGCTATAGACGTTTCTGATGTTAATGGCGATGGCTTAGAAGATGTTTATGTAGGGAGTGCATCTGGTGCAATATCTAAATTATTTTTACAGTCTGAAGGAGGAATATTTATAGAATCAAAAAATCAACCCTGGAATAGACATATTGCATTAGAAGATTTAGATGCCGTATTTTTTGATTTTGATAATGATGGAGATGATGATTTATATGTAGTGAGTGGAGGCAATGAATTTTCTCCAAATTCTAGTACTTATCTGGACAGACTTTATATAAATGATGGTTCAGGTATTTTTAGTTTTAAAAGGGAATTATTGCCAAATATTTTTAAGTCAGGATCTGTAGTAAAACCATATGATTTTGATAATGATGGGGATTTAGACTTATTTATTGGCTCTAGAATGATCCCGTGGAATTATCCAGAACCAGCCTCTAGCTATTTGCTAGTCAATCAAAGCGGTAAATACATCAAATATGAGGACAAAAACAAGAGCTTTAAAGACCTTGGACTAGTAACTGATGCAGTTTGGTCTGATTATGATAAGGATGGCGATAAAGACCTTTTTGTAGTAGGAGAGTGGATGCCTTTAACATTGATTAAAAATGAAAATGGAGTCTTAGTTAAACAAAAATTAAAAAATGAATGTGATGAAGTTTATGGATGGTGGTATTCTATTGAAGCTTCAGATTTAAACAAGGATGGCTATGAAGATCTAGTTTTAGGAAACTTAGGAGAAAATTATAAATATAAAGCTTCGAAAGAAGAGCCCTTCGAAGTATTTTATGACGATTTTGATGAGAATGGCACTAAAGATATAGTCCTAGCTTATTATAATTATGGTATTCAATTTCCTTTAAGAGGATTTTCTTGTTCTTCAGAGCAAATACCAGAGCTAAAAAGCAAAATTAAACAGTATGATTTATTTGCCTCTTTAGATGTGAAAAATGTCTATGGAGAAGTGAACTTAGAGAATTCTTTAAGGCTACATGCCAATTCTTTTAAAAGCACAGTACTATTAAATGACAAGGGAAAATTCAGCTCTGTTAGCCTTCCTTACCAGGCGCAACTTTCGTCAATTAATGATATTTTAATAGAAGACTACAATAGAGACGGAGTAAAAGATATGTTAGTGGTAGGGAATTTATTTAATTCAGAAATTGAGACACCAAGAAATGATGCTGGAAATGGACTACTACTAATTGGAAATGGAGATGGGACTTTTTATAGTAAATCAAGAAACGAAACAGGGTTTTATGCTCCAAGTGATGCGAAAAAAATTATACCAATTAATTTAAAAGGTGAGCAAGGAATTTTAGTAGGTAACAACAATGATTTAATGCAATATTTTAAGTTTTTAGAATAATCAAGATCATTTAAAAGTATAATTAAAGACATGAAAAACAGAACTTTTATTGGCCTTCTAGTTTTAGGTTTTTTATTATTGGTTCTTGTCTACCTAATAAAAATTTTAGCCTTTTGATCAACTAAAAATTACTCACTTTTAATTATGATTAGAAAAGCAAATTTGGATGATTTAAAAAGAATTATTGAGATAACTCAAGCATGTGCAAATTTGATGATTTCAAAAAATATTTTTCAATGGAATGAATTTTATCCAAGAATTCAAACTTTTGAAGAAGACGTAAATAATCAAACGCTTTATGTTATTGAAAACAACTCGAAGGTTATAGGTTGTTTAGTAATATCTGATTATATGGATGAATTTTATAAAAAAGCGAAGTGGTTAACGGCTAGTGATAAAAATATATATCTCCATCGATTGGCAGTTCATCCTGATTATCAAGGCAAGGGATTTGCTAAAAAATTAATGAATTATGCCTTTGATTTTGCATTAGAAAATAAGTTTAAATCAATAAGGTTAGACACCTTTAGTGGAAACCCACAAAACAATGTTTTTTATCAAAAATTAGACTTTAAAAAGCTAGATAAAATATATTTTAGAGATCAAAGTGATAAACCTTTTTATTGTTATGAGAAGGTATTGTAAATGAATCATGTATTTTTGTATTAAATAATTTTTGTAGATGAATAAAATTAGAATAACTAAACAGTTTAATTTTGAAACAGGACATGCTCTTTATGGATATGACGGGGCTTGTAGAAATGTTCATGGACATAGTTATAAACTTTTTGTTACAGTATTAGGAACACCAATTGATGATGCAGAAAATGTAAAATTTGGAATGGTGATAGATTTCAAAGATTTAAAAAAAATTGTTAATGAAGAGGTGGTACAGCTATTTGATCATGCTACAGTTTTTAATAAGAATACTCCACACAAAGAGTTAGCGATGGTCCTTCAAAATAGTGGCCATAAAGTTATATTGGCAGACTACCAGCCTACTTGCGAACTACTTGTTATAGACTTCGCTAATAAGATTAAAAACAGATTACCTGACAGTATTTCTCTTCACTCTTTAAAACTTCAAGAAACAGAATCTTCTTGCGCTCATTGGTATGAAAAAGATCAATAAATTTCTAAATATTGAACTTAAAAAAGATGAAAAAGTCTACTTTTCATCTGACAATCATTTAGGAGCTCCTAATCATTTAGAAAGTCTTGAAAGAGAAAAAAAGTTTGTCAATTGGCTTGATTTAATTAAAACTGATGCTAAAGCAATTTTTTTATTAGGAGATTTATTTGATTTTTGGTTTGAATATAAAAAAGTGGTGCCTAAGGGATATGTTAGAGTGCTAGGTAAATTAGCAGAAATTTCAGATTCTGGAATAGATATTTATTTTTTTGTTGGTAATCATGATCTATGGATGAACGGATACTTTGAAAATGAGTTAAATATAAAAGTGTTTTACAAGCCTCAAAACTTCATTATTAATAATAAAAAATTTTTAATTGGACATGGAGATGGACTAGGCCCTGGTGATAATGGATTTAAAAGAATGAAAAAAATATTCACTAACTCAATTGCTAAATTTCTTTTTAGGTGGATTCATCCTGATATTGGAGTCAGTGTTGCTCAATATTTTTCAATGAAAAACAAATTACTTTCTGGTGTGGATGATATTGAATTTAAGGGAGAAGAAAATGAATGGCTAGTCCAGTATGCTAAGGAAAAATTAAATCAAGATAACTTTCAATTTTTTGTTTTTGGTCATAGACACTTACCGTTAAATATTAAGCTATCTGATCTAGCTACATATATTAACCTAGGAGATTGGATTTCTTACTATTCATATGCGGAATTTGACGGAAATAGTTTGGAATTAAAATATTACAATAAGGCTTTAAAACAATAATGATAGAAAAAAAAGATATTAGCCTAGAAAGAACGGTTATTGTAGGGGTTATTACTTTAAAGCAACCTAAATCTGTTCTTGAAGAATACCTGAGTGAGTTAAGTTTTTTAACTTTTACAGCGGGGGGAGAGGTGATAAAGCGTTTTACTCAAAAAATGACTTCACCTGATTCTAAAACTTTTTTAGGCAAAGGTAAAATGGAAGAATTAGCTGCTTTTATTAAAACTAATGATATAAATTCTGTCATTTTTGATGATGAGTTATCTCCAGCCCAACAATTAAATATTGAAAAGTTTTTAAAATGTAAAATAGTTGATAGAACAGGGCTTATACTAGATATTTTTGCTCAAAGAGCTAAAACTAGTTCTGCTAAAAATCAAGTGGAACTAGCTCAATACCAATATATTTTACCTAGACTAAAAGGTCTGTGGACCCATTTAGAGAGACAAAAAGGAGGGATTGGAATGAGAGGCCCTGGAGAAACAGAAATAGAAACTGACAGAAGAATTGTTAGAGATAAGATTACTTTATTGAAAAAAAAACTACTTATAATTGACAAGCAAATGTCAACTCAGCGCGGAAATAGAGGATCTTTAGTTAGAGTAGCATTAGTTGGGTATACGAATGTTGGAAAATCAACTTTAATGAATTCTGTTTCAAAAGCTAAGGTATTTGCTGAAGACAAGTTATTTGCAACGTTGGATACAACTGTAAGAAAAGTTGTGATTGAAAACATGCCTTTTTTATTGACAGATACCGTAGGGTTTATTAGAAAATTACCAACCCAATTAATAGATTCTTTTAAAAGTACTTTGACCGAAATAACTGAAGCTGATTTATTAATTCATGTTATTGATATTTCACACCCAAATTATGAAGATCATATCGATTCAGTGAACACAATCCTTAACGAAATAGGGTCAGGGGAAAAGCCTACAGTCATGGTTTTTAACAAGACAGACAAGTATGTAAATGATAAAGAAACTATCACAGATATAAATGATATTGATTTTGAAGATAAGAGCCTAAACACTCTTAAATCTAGTTTGTTTAAGAAGTATAATCAAAAAGCATACTTTATTTCGGCTTTAAGTAAGAAAGACGTGAGAGAATTGAAGACAAGTTTATATAAAGAAGTTAGAGAAATTCACATAACCAGATTTCCTTACAATGCTTTTTTATATCCCGATATTACTTAAGTCAATGTTTAATCCAATTCCAAGGACTTCTCTTATTTGAATTCTTTGAATTTCATTATCATCATAAATAAACTGAAAAATAAGATTGGTTGATATCGATTTATTCACTTTCATAACAATATTAAAAGTACAGTCTAAATCAATGTTTCGAGGCCTATCTAAGTAGTCTGAATACAGACTCAATCTATTCTCTAAGGTGATGTTTTTATACACTTCTGCCTTGTAAAATGACCTTATAGAGGCTCCGATCTCAAACCTACTATTGGCTCCTTTTATAACTCCAAAATAGGTTTCTTTTTCTGTTAATTTTTCTGTAAAAGTTCTATTAACTAGTATTAGTTTTGCTGTTAGGGGAGCAATATTGACCCAAAAATCTTTATTTTTTTTCCAATATAACCCAACCCCTAGTTGAGAGGTTGCTGGGGAAAAAAACCTAGACTTTTCAGTACGAATAGCTTTACCATTAGCATCATTACTAAAGACATAACCTTTAGCAAATTGAGTTTGAAAATTAAAGAAACTAGAATAACTCCATTTACCAATTATATCATTGTTGAATTTTTTTCCAATAACCGAATTGATTTCTATTTTATCATCAGTTTTTTTAAGAAATTCACTCCCTCCAATTTTATTTAGTCCAAACCTGCTAATTAATTTTGTATCCCAAGCCCATCCATTATCATAATAATTGAAATTATAATTAATTTTGATTGTTCCAGAAACACTGCTTTGCCCTCCAGAACTCCAATTGCTAAAGCTAGATTGATTAACTAAAAAAAGTCCATTTCCAGACCTTTTCCATTTTAAAGGGTTTTTTATACTATCTGTTTCAGCTTGTGAGAATAAGACGCCACTCAAAATAAAAAATGAAATAATATGTAAAAACTTAAAATTCAATATTATTATTTTGATTTTTTATAAACAGGAACAGATGAGCAGGCTTCACCAAACATTATACTTTTTACAACTGGCTGTAATTTATCAATAAGAATAGAATAAGAAGATTTAGGTATGAATTTATTTGAACAACCTTTAATTATAACAGCCTTGTTTTTGTAATTAGAGAAATCATAATTATTTATGGTCTCATTAATTAAAATATTTTCTAGTAATTCTAAAGATCCAATAACATGTTTTATTTCGTCTTTTTTTAAATATGAACTTACTAATAAAAAAGCCCAATCTGGTATTATGGCATCATTTGAACAAACTATTGAAAGGAAATTATTTTTGTATTGTTTCCAATCGTGATTTTGTAAATTTTCTCTAAAATCTTTTTCAATTAGTACAAGATCATTTTTAAGCCATTTTTTTAAATCAAAAGTTCTTCTTTGGTTGTCTGAAATAAAAGTTTCAAGATCTATTGTTTCTAGCTTACTATTAGTGACTCTATTAATTATTTCTTTACTCATCACAAAAACCCTAATTCTAATTTTGCTTCTTCACTCATCAATTCTCTAGTCCATGGGGGCTCAAAAGTTAGTTCAACTTTAGCTTCTACCACCTCTTCTACAGATCTCACTTTGTCTTCAACTTCTAATGGAAGAGTCTCAGCAACTGGACAGTTAGGAGTGGTTAAAGTCATAATTACCTTAACATGGTTGTCTTCGTTGACAAAAACGTCATATATTAATCCTAATTCGTAAATGTCTACTGGAATTTCAGGATCATATACTGTCTTTAAAGCTCTAACTATTTTTTCGCCTAATTCGTTTGAATCCATTTTTATATGATTTTATTCTTGTTTGCTAAATGCTAATGCATAATATTTTACTTGTCTTATCATTGAAACTAAACCGTTGGCTCTTGTAGGGGATAAGTGTTCTTTAAGACCTATTTCATCAATATACTTTACATCAGAATTTATAATATCTAAAGGAGTTTGATTTGAAAAGGCCCTGAGTAAAATGGCAGCTATTCCTTTAGTAATAATAGCCTCACTATCTGTTGTATAGAGTATTTTCCCTTCAAGAATTTCTGCATGAAGCCACAATTTACTTTGGCAGCCTTTAATTAAATTAGAATCAGTTTTATTACTAGGGCTAATTAATTCAATTGACTTTCCAAGTTCAATCATATACTCATATCGTTCCATCCAATTTTCAAAAAGAGAAAATTCTTCAACTATTTCATCCTGAATTTCTTTTATTGTCATAAGTTAAACTTGTAAATCAAAGATACAAATTAGCTTAACATGGAGATGGCTTGTAATAAAGATTTATATAGGTGGTCTATCTCTTCAATTGTATTGTAGAAAGAAAAAGAGACTCTTACTGTACCAGATATATTGTAGTAATCCATAATGGGCTGAGCACAATGTTGACCAGTTCTTACTGCTATACCAAATTTATCTAAAATTGAGCCAATATCATAAGCATGAATTTCTCCAACATTGAATGAGATTACAGATGTTTTATTTAACGAATCACCATAAATTTTAATATTAGGTATGGTCTTCAGTTTCTTTGTAGCATAATCTAAAAGTGAAGATTCGTGGTTTTTAATATTATCAAATCCAATTTTGTTTAAATAATTAACCGCTTCTCCAAAACCTATAACACCAGCAATATTAGGTGTGCCAGCTTCAAATTTGTGAGGAAGATCGGCATAAGTCGTTTTTTTAAAAGTTACAGTAGAAATCATTTCTCCACCACCTTGGTAAGGAGGCATTTTTTTTAACCATTTTTCTTTTCCATATAACATTCCAACTCCAGTTGGGCCACATAATTTATGAGCGGATGTGGTATAAAAATCGGCATCTAAATCTTGAAGATCTGTCTTAAAGTGGGAACTAGCCTGAGCACCATCTATCAAAACTACAGCTCCGAATTCATGAGCTTTTTTAATTATTTTTTTTATGGGGTTTATAATTCCTAGAGCATTAGAAATATGATTAACAAATACAAGTTTTGTTTTTTCACATAATAATTCTTCAAAAACAGGAAGATTTAATTCTCCATTTTCTTTCATAGGAATCACCTTGATTATTGCGCCATTTTTCTCACACATCATTTGCCAAGGAACAATATTTGAATGATGTTCTAGTCCTGAAATAATAATTTCGTCACCGCTATTCAATAGACTTTCAAATCCGTTAGCTACCAAATTAATTGAATGAGTAGTCCCAGAAGTAAAAATAATTTCATGAGAATACTTAGCATTGAAGTGTGTTTGAATAGTTTGCCTAGCACTTTCATAACCATCCGTAGCCTCTTGACTTACACTATGAACCCCTCTATGAATATTAGAGTTGTAATTGCTATAATAGTCAACAATAGAGTCAATAACAATTTTTGGTTTTTGACTTGTTGCAGCGTTGTCTAAATAAACAAAAGGATATCCATTTACTTTTCTACTAAGTATTGGAAAATCTTCCCTGATTTTGTTAATGTCAAATCCCATAATTATAGATCAAACCCTAATTTAACCCCTAGTTTATTAGCAATAATTTTTTTGATCTTTGATTTCAAAGCAGATATATTAACACTCTCTAAAACGTTATTAGCAAAGGCGTAGGTTAGTAATGCTTCCGCTTCTTTTTTAGGAATTCCTCTAGCTCTTAAATAGAACATAGCATCTTGATCCAATTGTCCAATTGTACAGCCATGGGAACACTTCACGTCGTCTGCAAATATTTCTAATTGCGGCTTTGAGTTAATAGTAGATTTATCGGTTAATAATATATTATTATTTTTTTGAAAGGCATTTGTCTTCTGAGCTATTTTATCTACAACAATTTTACCATTAAAAACACCTGTTGAGCTGCCCGAATAAATCCCTTTATAATCTTGATGACTTTCACAATTGGGATTAGCATGATCAACTAATGTGTGATGATCAACTAGTTGCTTATCGTCTATTATAGTAATCCCTTTCATTGTTGAATTAATATGGGATCCTTTTTGGTAGTAGTTAAGGTTGTTTCTTGTGAGTTTTCCTCCAAAAGAAAATGTATGAATTTTAGCGTTGCTATCTCTTTGTTGAGAAATATATGTGTTGTCAATTAGAGTTGATGTAAGGCGATCATTTTGAATTTTATAATAATCCAAATGTGCATTCTTTGCAACAAAAATTTCAGAAACTGAATTTGTGAAAATAGGATTGTCAGTCAAACTTTGATGACTTTCTACTATTTCGACTTGAGCCCCTTCATCAATAACAATTAAATTTCTTGGTTGAAGCATTAATGCAGATTCATTTCCTGTAGCGAAATGAATTATTTCAATAGGCTTTTCTAGTATAATGTTTTTAGGAATACGAACATAGGCTCCTTCTTTTGAAAAAGCTGTATTTAACTGAGATAAAGAATCGCTTTTTTCAATTGATTTATTGAAGTGTTTTTTAATAACTGAAGCATATTTAGTTTTTGATAAGGCCGCTGACATTATACAAACATCTGCTTTATCATGACTTGTTTGAGACAGGAATGAATCAAAAAATCCATCAACAAACACAAGCTTATAACTTTCAGTATTATCTAAGAAAAAGTCTTTTACTTTATTAAAATCTAGTACATTCTTTTTCTTAGAAAAAAGAGTATAATCTTCTTTGAGCACTTTGTTTAGCGAAGTATACTTCCAAGCTTCCAATTTTTTATTAGGAAACCCTAATTTTTCAAAACTCTTAATAGCGTTAGTTCTAATATTGTGTACAGGTGACTGTATGTCTATATCTAGTTCAAAGGCTAAAAATGATGAAACTAATTTATCTACTAATGGCATTGTAATTATTTTTTATTTGATCCAATCGTATCCTTTTTCTTCTAGTTCGTGAGCAAGTTCTTTCCCACCAGACTTAACAATTTTCCCTTCATGAAGAACGTGTACATAGTCTGGAACTATATAGTCTAATAGTCTTTGATAATGTGTAATTAGAATCACAGCATTATCTTTGTTTTTTAGTTTGTTTACTCCATTTGCGACAACTTTTAAAGCATCTATATCTAAACCGGAATCAGTTTCGTCTAATATTGATAAACTAGGCTCAAGCATCGCCATTTGAAAAATCTCATTTCGTTTTTTTTCTCCCCCAGAAAACCCTTCATTTAAAGATCTTGAAAGAAACCTAGAGTCTATTTCTAAAAGTTCTGCTTTTTCTCTAATTTTTTTAAGCATTTTATTAGCAGGCATTTCCTTTTCATTCCTTGCTCTTAGGTTTGAGTTAATAGCTGTTTTAATAAAGTTTGTAACTGTAATTCCTGGAATTTCGACTGGATATTGAAAGGACAAGAAAATCCCTTTATTTGCTCTTTCTTCAGGTGGTAGTTCAATTATATTTTCATTTTGGTATATAATATCTCCCTTGGTTACTTCGTAAGCTTCGTTTCCAGCAATTACAGATGAAAGGGTACTTTTACCAGAACCATTTGGCCCCATAATCGCATGTACCTCGCCAGCCCTTACGTCTAAATTAATACCATTTAAAATGGGCTTACCTTCAACACTTACATGTAAATTGTCTATTGTTAACATAGTTTTAATTAATTTTTTGATTTAACCAACTGATCCCTCAAGGGATATTTCTAGTAATTTTTGAGCTTCTACCGCAAATTCCATGGGAAGTTTATTTAATACCTCTTTACTGAAACCGTTAACAATTAATGCAATTGCTTTTTCAGTATCTATTCCTCTCTGGTTACAATAAAATATTTGATCTTCTCCAATTTTACTAGTCGAAGCTTCATGTTCTACTATAGCTGTTTTATTTTTTGCTTCAATATATGGGAAGGTGTGAGCTCCACATTTATTACCCATAAGTAGTGAGTCACATTGTGAAAAGTTTCTAGCATTTTCAGCTCTTGAATTAATTTGAACAAGCCCCCTATAACTGTTCTGAGATTTTCCTGCTGAAATTCCTTTTGATATAATTGTACTTTTAGTGTTTTTACCAATATGAATCATTTTAGTGCCAGTATCTGCTTGCTGATAGTTATTTGTTACAGCAATTGAATAAAATTCTCCAATACTATTATCTCCTTTTAGAATACATGAAGGGTATTTCCAAGTTACAGCTGAACCAGTCTCAACTTGTGTCCAGGATATTTTAGAATTAGTATGACAAATTCCTCTTTTGGTAACAAAGTTAAACACACCGCCTTTTCCATTTTTGTTTCCTGGATACCAATTTTGAACCGTAGAGTATTTGATTTCAGCTCCATCTAATGCGACAAGCTCTACAACCGCAGCATGTAATTGATTTTCATCTCTAGAGGGAGCGGTACACCCTTCTAAATAACTTACATAACTATCTTTATCTGCGATAACCAAAGTTCTCTCGAATTGCCCAGTTCCAGCTTGGTTGATTCTAAAATAAGTGGAAAGCTCCATAGGACATCTTACCCCTTTTGGGATATAACAAAATGATCCGTCAGAAAATACAGCAGAATTTAATGCTGCATAAAAGTTGTCTTTTTGAGGGATTACACTTCCAATATATTTTTTAACAAGCTCAGGATGATTTTTAATTGCTTCTGAAATAGAACAAAAAATAATTCCTTTTTTAGAAAGCGTATCCTTAAAAGTAGTTGCTACTGAAACAGAGTCGACAACAATATCAACTGCCACACCTGTTAATTTTTTTTGCTCATTTATTGAAATTCCAAGCTTCTCAAATGTTTTAAGTAGTTCTGGATCAACTTCATCTAAACTATCATATTTGTCTTTCCCTTTGGGGGCGGAATAATATGATATTTTTTGAAAATCTGGCTTAGAATATTTAACATTTGCCCATTCTGGCTCTTCCATTTCTTGCCATGATTTAAAAGCCTTTAAGCGCCAATCGGTCATCCACTTAGGCTCTTCTTTTCTTTTGGAAATGGCTTGGACAATTTTTTCATTTAGTCCAATAGGAAATGTATCAGATTCTATATCAGTCACAAATCCATACTCATATTCTTTAGTTTCTAACTCTTTTTTTAAATCTTCTTCCGTGTATGCCATTTTATATTTTTTTATAATGAAAAACTTTCTCCACAACCACAAGTTCTATTAGCATTAGGATTATTAAAAACAAATCCTTTACCATTTAACCCTCCAGAAAACTCTAAAGTAGTTCCGATTAAGTATAAAAAACTTTTATTATCAACAATGATTTTAACTCCATTATCTTCATAAATTTTATCATCAGTGTTAATTGAGTTATCAAAATTTAAATCATAAGATAGTCCTGAACATCCTCCGCTTTTAACACCTACTCTTACATAGTCGTTTGACACATTGTATCCTTCAGCCGCCATTAGCTTAGTTACTTCTGATTTTGCCTGTACTGAAACTTTAATCATTTATACTGAAATCTATATATTTTGCAAATATAACTCTTTGAGAATTTATTACACTAAGTTTTTTTTATTAATCCCTTCTTATAATAATTCAATAATTATGCCATTTAATTTATATTTGACAAAAAAAGTAAATTGAAAAAAGATAACGAAATAAAAAGTGCAACAAAATTAGCAGATTTAGGAGAGTTTGCAGTCATTAATGAAATTACTAAAGGGTTTGTAGATTCAAATAAATCTACCATCCTAGGAATTGGTGATGATGCGGCGGTTATTGATTTTAAAGATAATCAAGCGTTAATATCAACTGACATGATGATTGAAGGTGTTCATTTTGACCTGGCTTATATGCCATTAAAGCATTTAGGATATAAAGCTGTTGTCTCAAATCTTTCAGATATTTATTCAATGAATGGAATCTGTACTCAAATAACAGTGAGTATAGCAGTTTCTAATCGATTTAATTTAGAATCTTTAGAAGAACTTTATTTAGGGGTTAGAGCGGCATGTAAATTTTATAAAGTAGATTTAGTTGGAGGAGATACTACAAGCTCTACAAAGGGATTGATTATTAGTATTACAGCAATTGGAAAAGTTAAGTCAAAGGACGTGGTTAAAAGAAATGGCGCTAAAATCAATGATTTAATAGTCGTTTCGGGAGATTTAGGAAGTGCCTACATGGGTTTGCAGGTTTTAGAAAGAGAAAATGAGGTGTTTAAAGTAAATCCACAAAATCAACCTGATTTATCTGACTATACTTATCTTCTTAAAAGACAGTTAAAACCAGAAGCTAGAAAAGACGTTGTAGATTTTTTTGCTGATAAAAAGATAACACCAACTTCAATGATCGACATAAGTGATGGTCTTTCTTCAGAAATAATACATACATGCAAACAATCAAATGTTGGATGCGATATATATGAAGAAAAAATACCATTAAGTGAAGAATTAAAATCTGCTTGTGAGGAGTTTAAATTACACTCAACTACAATAGCCTTAAGTGGTGGGGAAGATTACGAACTTTTGTTCACAATAAATCAAAAAGATTATGAGAAGATCAAAGGAAGTAGTGATTTAACGGTGATTGGTCATATAATTGATTCTGAAAAAGGAATTAATTTAGTTACAAAATCAGAAGATAAAGTTCCAATTACATCTCAAGGCTGGAAATCGTTTTAATCCATTTTAGCATATTACTTAAGAAACTTTTTTAGTAACATAAAAAATGTATTTTTGAACTCTCAATAATTTATATATGAGTATTTTTTTAATAAAAGCATTTCAACTGATTTTAAGTCTTGCAATTCTTGTTGTTCTACATGAACTAGGACATTTTATTCCTGCTAAACTATTTAAAACAAAAGTTGAAAAATTCTATTTATTTTTTGATTGGCCATTTGCATTATTCAAGAAAAAAATTGGAGAAACTGAATATGGCATTGGGGTTCTTCCTTTGGGAGGCTATGTTAAGATTGCTGGAATGATTGATGAAAGTATGGATACTGAGCATCTTAAAAAAGATCCAGAGCCATGGGAATTTAGATCAAAACCAGCTTGGCAAAGACTAATTATAATGCTAGGAGGAGTTACAGTGAATATTGTTCTAGGGTTTGCTATCTACATGATGGTTGCTTTTGTTTGGGGAAAAGAAATTCTTACAAATGAAGATCTTCCCGGTGGATATGCGGTTAATGAAATTATGAAACCTTATGGCTTTCAGGATGGAGATAAAATTCTAGAAATTGACGGCCAAACTTTAGAGGATATAAATGAAATTGGGAAGTATTTGTTTTTACGAAATGTTTCTGATGTTAAAGTTCAGCATAGTAATGGAGCTTATGAAAATTTAGCCATTCCTGATAGTATTGGAACTCAAATGATGAATAGTGGGATCATGACTCCTTTTACATTATTTGTTCCTGCTGTTATTGGTTCTGTAGAGCCTGATTCGCCAGCTAATCAGGCGGATTTGAACTTAAATGATAAAATTATTTCAGTTAATGGTGAAGAGATAGTTAAGTGGCAAGACTTTACAAAAATAATTACGGAAAATAATTTTAGTGAAATAAATTTAGAAATTGATAGAGATGGCTATTTTTTAAATAAAACAGTAAAGTTAAGTGAGAATAACACAATCGGCGTAACTGTTTTAGCTCCAAAAATTTCAACTACAAAACTAAATTTCACTTTTTTAGAAAGTATTTCAAGAGGATATGATAAAGCATATTGGACTTTAAAAGATTATGTAGGTCAATTTAAATATGTGTTTACTAAAAAAGGAGCATCGCAGCTTGGTGGATTTGGGGCAATCGGAAGTATTTTCCCTGCAAGTTGGGACTGGCAAAGATTTTGGGAAACTACAGCTTTACTTTCTATAATTTTAGCATTTATGAATGTTCTACCAATACCAGCTTTAGACGGAGGGCATGTAATGTTTTTAATTTATGAAGTTGTTTCAGGGCGAAAGCCAAATGATAAGTTTATGGAATATGCTCAGATCACTGGCTTCATGTTGTTAATGGCACTAGTACTTTTTGCAAATGGGAATGATCTTTATAAATGGCTTTTTAATTAATTTCTTTTTAATTAATTTGAAGACAATGAAATATAATTTATATTTGCCCTCGATTAAAAACAAATTCCTCCTTAGCTCAGTTGGTTAGAGCATCTGACTGTTAATCAGAGGGTCCAAGGTTCGAGTCCTTGAGGGGGAGCAACAGAGTCGCTACACTACACATTCTAAACCTTCGAGAAATCGGAGGTTTTTTCTTTTCAGCACTTTAGAATGAACGTTTTTTAAAGTTACAAAAACTTGGCACTTATTTGGCACTTTCTAATTCTAAGGGATTATTTAGGCTATGCAGCTAGACCTTCAGCAAAAGTTTCTATGAAGTTCATTATCTTTTCATTAACTTTATAACTAACAAAAATATTAATTATGAAAAAATTTAGTTTATTATTCGCATTATTACTATTTACTTTTAACTCATACTCACAATTTGGAGTTAATGTAGGTTTTTCAAGTTTAAAATACAAAATTTCATCTTCAGGATTCGAAATGGGTTCTTCAGGTGTAAGTGGAGTAACTCTTGGAGTAAATTATCTTTCAGAATTATCTGAAAAAATTAAACTCGGTATGAACTTAAATTATTCCTCTTTTTCATCTGATGGAGCAAGTCAAGGTCAAGTTGGAATACCAGTCTATTTGCAATACTATACTGGAGATAGCGGAAATGGATTATTTCTCAAGGGAGGTGCCGCTTACAACATAATAACTGGAGAAGTAGATGAAGAAATGAAAAGTGGAAGTCTAGGACTTGTTTTTGGTTTAGGAACAAGTATAGGAGAGAAATTTGTAATAAGCGCAGATTATAATATGGGGATGTCAAATCTTGTAAAAGGTGATGAAGTTGATGGCTCGTTAAAACAAAATATTATTTCTTTTGGAGTTAATTATATGTTTTAAATAATAAAATTTCATAATCGATTTAGTGATTACACTGTTTTTGCAATCAATGTTATTTCAACTGTTGCGTTTGAAGGTAAAGAAGCAACTCCAATTGCAGCACGAGTTCCTATGCAGCTATTTCCTAGATTTTCGATAAGTAAATCAGATGCATAAGGCGATGGATTATGCGCAATAATTGAAATAAACACGAATCCTGAGAAAATCAAGAAAGAGACAGGATTAACTTATAATGGATTCGTTCCATTACATACTGAGATTGGTCCAACTCACACTGGAATCGAATTTATGAATTTGACTTTTAATATCAAACAAGACTCATTGAACACAGAATTTATTTTTCGTGATTATGAAAAAAGAGGTTTCGATTAAATAATGTCTTATAAAACTATATAAAATTAATTGCTTCTTGCCCACTTACTAAACCCTGGGCATATCTTCTTCTGTCAATTCAGCAACTTCTAATCCTTGTAAGTAGGTTAAACTAACATATACTATACAAACATACAGTCATCTATAAAGGGAGAATAATTCTTATATTTAGTTATTAGAAAGTTCTTTCTTAAATAACAAGTTATAATTCATTTCCTGAAAAAATGACAAAATTTCAAATAAATGACCCAAGTTTAGAATCCCAGTGGAGAGCATTAATTTTATTTGGAAAAAATAGCGCTACTTACAAGTTCGCTTTTGCTAAAAGTTTATTGGAACTTGTGAATAATGAAACTACAAAAATTTCATTAACTGACTTATCACAGCCATTTTCAAACAACATTATTAAACACCTAAAAGACAATGACAAACAAGGTAATTCAAAAACAAGTAGTTTTTTGGATGTTTGCAGAAGTCATATAAAAGGTGAGATTACAAATAATGAATTATGGTATAAAACTGAAAAATTAGGATTTAACAATGTAGTTGATGCTTTTCAAAACATAAATAACGGTCAAATTCCTGATATTTTTTATGAAAAAAATTATAAGTCAGGAAATAAAGAAATCATAATAAAAGACAGTTTATTGAAATTAAAAGAATCCTTTCATTTCCAAAACTTCAACCAAGAGGTTGAGGCTCGATGGAAATTAGTCGAAACTGCTTGGAATTTGAATTTAAATCCAAAACTAATTGAGGTTAAATATGATGTGGACAAATCGTTATTTTTTTTAAGAAACTCCTTTATGAGAAGAACAGACATCACGTCTGTAAGGGACTCTTTAAATGGTTATCAGAAAGGTAAATGTTTCTATAGCTTTTATGATATTTCTATTGTGAGTGGTTCTCCTAAGTTATGTGAAGTTGACCATTTTCTGCCACACCTTAATAAAACAGTGCACAATAAATTTGGAGCAAATATAAATGGTGTTTGGAATCTTGTTTTAGCTGATAAGAATGTAAATAGAAATAAATCTGCTCGTGTTCCTCAAGAAAGATTTTTACAAAGATTATGTAACAGAAATGAGTTTTATATTGAAAGTAAGCACCCATTAGCAGAAACAATTATTAATCAAACTGGCAAGACAAAGCAAAAAAGAATAAACTTTTTAAAGAAGCAATATCAATTAGCTTCAGATTCTGCAATAATTAAATGGAAACCAGAAAATGAATTTAATGGAAATTTTTAATGAGTGTATTTAGCAACATTGAGTCAAATAGAATAATATATCAAGGAGCACACTTCTTTTTAATAAAAGACAATTTTCCTGTTTCACCAGGACATATTTTAATTGTTTCAAACAAAGAAAAACTAGACTATTTTGAGTTAGAAATAAATGAGCGAATAGAATTAACGAAACTAATAGATAAAGCAAAGGAGATTATAGGTAACGATTATAAACCAGACGGATATAATATAGGAATGAATTGTGGAAAAGTTGCGGGACAATCAGTAATGCATTTTCATTGTCACATTATTCCAAGATTTAAAGGAGATATGAAAAATCCTAAAGGAGGAATAAGACATTGTATTGAAGGTAAAGGAAATTATTAAAAAACAGAGAAAAATTTGAGGTTGATTATAATGAAGATATATTATTTAAGGAAATGATAAGATATAAAAACTAAAACCATAGGCATATCTTCTTCTTTTAATTCAGCAACTTCTAATCCCAGAACAGCTATAGCAGTTACAAAAGACCTGTGCTATACAACAACATAATCCTATAAAGGATGTAGATTAACAAGGTTTAGATAATTGTTATATTTAATTCATGAAGAAATTAGGTTTAATTGGTCTTTTAATATTTAGTATAGTGGTTGCAGCTGTAGGGTCTGCAGTATTTCTATTACTTAGTTAATAGCTTATGAAAAAATTAATTCAATCTTTGATTAATCAATCTTTTTCAAAGCATAATGAAGTTCTGGTAAATATTTTTGCCTTGTTCCAGTAATAATTAACCAGAGTATAACGAGAAAATGGACATAAGTGGACACTATAAAAGAGATTATAGCACACATCTAACTATAAACAACAACTAACCCCCAACTTTCATTTACAACTGACTTTAAGTATATTAGAGTAATATAACTTATTATAAAAAAATTATTAAAACTGAATCCAGAATATTTAATTGGTCCTGGATTGATTGTTACTTGGATTGGAGCTATTTTTATTAATGATATTGGTCTCCTTGGACTTGGGATTACCTTGTTGGGTAGTTCATTTGCGCTGCTAGGTTGTGTAATAGGTTTCATTCAAAGAAAGAAAAAATAAAAACCTAATTCTACTATTATGAAACTAAAAGATTTTATTTATAATAAAAAAACAAAAGAATCTAATCTGTTAGGAGTTCTATTTGTAATTGCTGTAACAATAATTGTTGGTGCTGTAATTTATTATGTATGGACTGAAATATAAATCATAGTTTGTGAAAAAACTAATTCTACTATTACTGTTTATTCCACTTGTGGGTTTTGGGCAAAGAGATATTATTGAGGTAGATTATGTTATTAACACTGATAAATCCGTTAGTTTTAATTATAAAAAAAATCGTCCTGGAAGTTATTTTTTAATTTTAGAGTTTAATAGCTTAAATAATACAAGAGCTAACACTTTTAAAAGGGTAATTAATAGCCCTTCAGGCTCTTTAACAAAATTAAAGCCAACAAATCCAGATGAAGGAATAGGATTTCGGTATTCAGTTAAATATTATAAGGGTAATTTAAATTCTAAAATTCAGTATGATTATCCCTATATTTTACCATTTGATAAGGGCAAGACTAATTTTGTAAATGAACTTTATTCATTAGAAAACGCCTATTTAAAAAAAGACTTACCCAAAAACTGGAAATCTTACAGTTTTGAATTTAAAAACCCTGAAATTGTCAGGGCAATTAGAAAGGGGATAGTTGTAGAAATTATCAATAAATTTAAATCTAAAAGCGATAAAGTTTATTCTTACTATAGTGAAAAAAATTCTATTGATATAGAACACAAAGATGGTTCTATAGCATCATATAAAGGATTCGGGAATAATCAAATAAATGTAAAAATCGGACAATTAGTTTTCCCGCAAACAAAACTTGGAGAATTAGCTAAATACGATTCAAGAGAAAGATATAGACTGTATCTAAGCCTCTATTCATTTAAAACCATTGAGAAAAAATCTCTTAATAATATAAAGTCTTCAGATATTGAAATAAATTATATCACTCCAAAATTTTATATTAATGGTGATATAAAAGAATTAAAAAATAGAGAAAGATTTGAGGTTGATTACAACGAGGATGTTTTATTTAAAGAGATGAGAAGAAGAGAAATAAAGAGATATAAAAGTTCTAATAATTAGGCGTATTTTCTTTTTTTAATTCAGCCATTTCTAATCCTCGTAAGTAGGTTATTATACAACAGCATAGTCCTATATAAAGGGAGTAGATTAATAAGGTTTAAAGTTTATTCTATAGATACTGAAATAAGAGTCTTTCCCCAGCCCATTTTTAATGTCATATCTTTATCAAATATCATTGAAAAAGCTTCAATATTTTCCTCTGTTTTAGAGGTTTTACCAGAAACACGAATAACATCTTGGTCTTGCTTATAGTAATATGAGCCCCAAACATTTCTTGCTCTATTAATAATTATGGTCCAATCTTCATCTAAAGAAGGTATTGTAAATAGAGAATAAGTCCCTGCCTTTAATGCTTTACCTCCAAAAATAACATTTTTATAAAATGTGATTTCTGCAGCTTCATTTGCCCCTGTTCTCCAGATCTTTTCAGGCGGAGCTAATTTCAATAAATCTCTTCCATTTAATTGAGGGCGACTGTATGTTACTTTTACTATTTTGTCTGATATTTTGTAACTACTAGGAAACGTTGCTACATCCATTGGACTTTTATCTAAGCCTTTAAAATTTTGCGCTGTTAACTGTAATGAGCTAATCAATGTGATTACAAAAAAAGCGATAGGTAAAATTAAATTTTTCATATGTATTTATTTTTTTAATAAAGATATTAAACCATATGCATATCTTCTTCTTTTAATTCAGATAATGAATTAGGTAACTTTACAAATATGAATATAAATAATTGTTAAAATTTAATTAAAACAATCATAATTTGTTTTTAAATGTAACTATTGCTATAAACAGATAATATTCAATTAATAAATTTGATGAAAATTAATTATTATGAAAAACATCAAACCACTATTTCTCCATTTATATATGAATTTAATGTTTCTAACAAACCATCTTCGTCATAGTCTTTAAACAATCCTTCTTTTTTATCGTCTTTATAATTACCTTCTCTTGATAATTTACCATTTTCATGATACCATTTTAGTAGCCCATTACGTTTACCTCCTATTAAATTTTCTTCTAATTCTAATTGACCATTATCATTATAGAACTTAGTTAATCCTTCCTGTTTATCTTCTTTCCAATTCACTTCTTGTTCTAATTGTCCATTATCTTTAAATATTTTCCATAAACCCTCTTTTTTACTCTCTTTATAATTTCCAATTTGTTCTAATTGACCGTTTTTATGAAAAGATTTATAGAGTCCCTCTTGATTATTGTACATGTCATTTATTTTTTAAATTTAAAAAATCAAATAGCTTAATTTGTATATAAATAAAATACAAATTTATAAATCTTAATTCTTTTTTTTACAAATTTTCTTAACTCAATTGGCAGGACTAAATTTAAAAAACCTCATGTTCTTTATATTCCATATTTAATTATATTAGAGTGTTTTATAAAGCTTATAAAATATAATGTCTCAATACAAATTGTATAACAATTAATTAAAAATATAATATATGGAGTGGTTTCAAAAAAACAGAAAAATAATTTGGACAGCACTAATTAGCTATTTTATTGTAAGATTAGTTTATCAATATTTACTTTAAAATTCATGAAATCAAGAGAAAGACCAATATTATCTGACCTAATAAACTTTAGGACTTCGGATATTGAAAAATTTCAAAACAAAGTGATAAGACCTGTTATAAAAATGCAGCATCATTTATTGATTTTTCTATTCGAAGATTATATAAAGCAGATGAAAATAGATTTTAGTAATCTTAACAAAGAAAAACAGAATGAAAGAATTAGTATTGTTCTACAAAAAGATATAAACTTCAAGAATATACTTTTAGGGTGTATTATTGGACATTTTTCCTCAAAAGAATTAATTTTTTTTTCAAATAATTCATCAGACTTAAAGAGAAGAATAATTCAAATAATTAAACAAAGGTTGCAGGATTTTCAATCAAGTTTATATTTATGAAAATATAATATAGAAGCTTATTAAATTATTAAACAGCTTACTAAGTATCTGTTTGACCATTATAATTAAATTCAATTTTAGGCTATTAACATTTAATTATTTATCAATAGTTTTTATTTACTACTCGATCGTTAATCTATGTGCTTTGTGATGTTTTAATACTTAAAAAAGAAATGAATAATTTTTTAGGAAATTGACAACTTTTTCTTTCTAATTAAATCTTTCTATACTATATTAGTTTTTCAAATTTAGCGCTTAATTAATTTGTGCTTAACAACTTATAAATTTTAATAGATGGATAGTAATTCAAGTAATAATAGTGAAGGGAAATGCCCATTCATGCACGGTTCAACTACTACGCAAGAAAATTCAGTTACAAAATGGTGGCCAAAATCACTAAATCTAGATATCTTACATCAACATGATCTAAAAACGAATCCTTATGGAAAGGATTTTAATTATAGAGATTCTGTAAAAGAATTAAACTTTACATCACTTGAAAAAGAAATGCATCATTTAATGACTCAACCTCAGGAATGGTGGCCTGCTGATTGGGGACATTATGGCGGCTTAATGATTAGAATGGCGTGGCATGCAGCTGGAACATATAGGACTGGAGATGGTAGAGGCGGCGCAGGAACTGGAAACTTAAGATTTGCCCCTCTTAATTCTTGGCCTGATAATGGAAATTTAGACAAGGCTAGACGACTTTTATGGCCTATCAAAAAAAAATATGGAAATAATATTAGCTGGGCTGATTTATTTATTTTAGCTGGTAATATAGCTTATGAAAGTATGGGGCTTAAAACGTTTGGTTTTTCATACGGAAGAACAGATATATGGCATCCTGAAAAAGATATTTATTGGGGATCTGAAAAAGAATTTTTAGCTCCAAGTGAAGAACGTTATTCGAACCTTGATGACGCTTCTACATTGGAACAGCCATTGGGAGCTACTCACATGGGTTTAATTTATGTTAACCCTCAAGGTGTTAACGGCAAGCCTGATCCATTAAAAACAGCCTTTCACGTAAGAGAAACTTTTGCAAGAATGGCTATGAATGATGAAGAAACTGTTGCACTTACTGCTGGTGGTCATACCGTTGGTAAAGCCCATGGAAATGGAGACGATAGTGTTTTAGGGCCTGAGCCTGAGGGTGCTAACATTGAAAATCAAGGTTTTGGTTGGATTAATCCTAAGGGAAACGGAGCTGACACAATAACTAGCGGTTTAGAAGGAGCATGGACAACTAATCCGACAAAATGGGATAATGGATATTTCGATATGCTTTTTAACCACGAATGGGAATTAAGAAAAAGTCCTGCTGGTGCGTGGCAGTGGGAGCCTATTAGTATTGATGAAAATAAAAAACCTGTTGATGCAAATAATCCTGAAGTTAGACAAAACCCAATAATGACTGATGCTGACATGGCAATGAAAGAAGACCCTATTTATAGAAAAATTTCATTAAAATTTAAAGATGACCAAGAATATTTTTCTGAAACATTTGCTAGAGCTTGGTTTAAACTAACTCATAGAGATATGGGTTCAAAAAGCAGATACATTGGACCAAATTTTCCATCTGAAGAATTAATATGGCAAGACCCTGTTCCTAATGGAAAATCAGATTATAATGCTGAGAATGTAAAAACTAAAATTTCAGAATCAGGTTTATCTATTTCTGATCGTATTACAGTTGCTTGGGACAGTGCAAGAACCTTTAGAGGTTCAGATTTAAGAGGAGGAGTTAATGGTGCAAGAATTAGACTTTCACCACAAAATAATTGGGAGGGGAATGAACCTGCACGTTTAGCAAAGACTTTGTCTTTATTAGAACCAATTGCTACTGAATTTGGAATTAGCTTAGCAGATACTATTGTTTTATCCGGAAACTCTGCAATTGAAGAAGCTGCAAAAGCTGCAGGATATAATGTAGAAGTGTCATTTAAATCTGGTAGAGGAGATGCATCTCAAGAATTGACAGATGAAAATTCTTTTAGTAATCTCGAACCATTTGCAGATGGATATAGAAATTGGGTTAAGAAAGAACATTCAAATAAAGTTGAGGAAATGATGATCGATAGAACTCAATTATTAGGATTAACAGCACCCGAAATGACTGTACTTGTTGGTGGAATGAGAGTTTTAGGAACTAATTATAATGATAGTAGTGATGGCGTTTTAACAAATCAACCAGGTGTTTTATCTAATGATTTTTTTGTCAATTTAATGGATATGAATAATAAATGGAGTGTTGTTGGAGACAATAAATACGAAATAATTGATAGAAGTTCAGGGAATGTTAAATGGACTGCTT
>Ga0209384_1000276_pt1 | contig 35279 bp, 28 predicted proteins | sample CoawatmetaG05DNA_FD_187511 | JGI IMG/M metagenome (GOLD analysis project Ga0209384, IMG submission 187511) | Marine microbial communities from the West Antarctic Peninsula - Coastal water metaG058-DNA (SPAdes) (version 2) | ecosystem: Environmental > Aquatic > Marine > Coastal ... | reverse complement strand
AAGTAAACAAAGGCAAACGTCGCTGAAATACCACGTGTATCGACTTTGCCATGTTTATTGGAAATTGAAATGGATACATCAGTTTACAGGTGTCAACATTGTACTTCGTCAAATCCGTGGAATTTTATATTTAAACGATTTGATTAAAAACAAATAAAACATACAATCTCATCTCACCTACTCTTCGGGCATTTACCTCCCTCGCATCAAAGGTGGCGGAGTCAACTTTTTCACTTTTATATTTTACACAAAAATGCAGGAAATATGTACCCATCATGAAGACAATGGTCCAAATTCTTATAATTTCTTGGACTATATCACATGGAATATTTTTCATTATGCAGTTGAGCTGGTTCTAGTGATTACATTGCTCAAATTATTATTTGGAAAAAGATATCTACAAGATTCTAGCATTACATTGACAGATGATGAAATCCAGGAAATTTGTGATAATTGGAAGCCAGAACAACTCGTTTCAAAATATGATACTGCAAACCTTGTTCAACGTACAGAACATATAATCACACTAGTAGATGGCATTTTCATCACTGTAGATAATATTCAAGCAATCAATTTCTCGTCATTTGACTTTTTGGGAATGCTATCAGAAAAAAATATTCTAGATGCTTCAAGTGACATTATACAATCACGTGGTGTTGGATCGTGTGGACCTCGTGGTTTCTATGGTACATTTGATGTGCATCTAGAATTAGAGGACAGTCTGGCAAAATATATGAAAAGAGAAGCTGCTGTTGTTTACTCTTATGATGTGGCTACAGCACAGAGTATTATTCCCTCATTTTTGAAACGAGGTGACATTATCATACGTGACCAAGCACTGAATTATGCATTGCAGACTGGCATTGAAATATCCAAAGCTGATGTTGAAATATTTAATCATAATGATGTAGAACACTTAGAAAGCATATTGGAAAAAATTAACACTACACAAGCACAAAAATTCAGGAAAAAAATGAATCGTCGTTTTATTGTAATAGAGGGTATTTACCAGAACACTGGAACATTATGCCCTCTCAATGAAATCTTACAACTTGCCAAACATTATAAATATAGACTAATACTCGATGAATCCATGTCAATTGGTGTACTAGGAGAGAACGGGCGTGGTGCTTGTGAGCATTATGGTATAGAAAGTAACGATATTTCTATCATTTGTGGCTCACTTTCCACATCATTTGCTTCAATTGGCGGCTTTGTTGTTTCCAACAATGAAATAGCATCTCATCAAAGGCTTTCTAGTGCCGGATATTGTTTTTCAGCATCACTACCTCCTTTCAATGCAACAGCTGCGAATTGTGCAATTCAACTTATTTTCTCATGCAACCAGAGAACTCACAAGGTTCAAAATAATGCCATTTATTTACAACATCAACTTCAAGAATGTTTGCTTGCTAAAAACAATCTATTTTTTTTGCTAGCAGATGAAATGTCGCCAATAAAACACTTGCATCTACAACAAACAACTGGTGACAGACAAATGGATGAAAACATTCTCAATATGATATGCGATTTGGTGTTGATTAATTCCAAATTTGCACTTGTTGTTGCTGATTATTCTCCCTTGCAGTTAAATGCTCCTCGTGCTTCCATTAGAATTACAGTTACATCATCACATTCACATGAGCATATATCTGCATTATGTCTTGCAGTATGTCAGGCAGCAGAGCTAGTTGGAACAAGCGAGCATTTTATGAACGAACAACTTTAAATGTTTCAATAAAAATGATGTAAATTCAAGTATTTCTTTGCTTTTTGGATGTCTGTACATTGATATACCTCAATGGTGGAAGTTCTGTGATTTGTTTCAGTATTGGTGCCAATTTGAACTTATCATTTTCAGATAAATAATCAATAGCACGTAAACCTTTCACATCACGATAGTATACTGCAAATTTGTTTGCCTCTAAAATAATATGAAAATTTTTACAATCTGTAGATTTGTCTAAATTTTTTACTGCCACCTGAAGTGCATTGTTTGTATTCTTGTCAATTGAATTGATGCAATTCTTGTTTTTTTCAATTATCATTTTCACTACTTCCACACTGCAACGAGAATATAGAGCAATATGTAACGGAAAATATCCTTTACATTCACATTTGCTAGATATTCCAGATTCTTTCATCAATAACGATATACTTGATGAGCACGCTGCTTTGCAGCTTGCTACAAACAAGCATAATAATCCATGACCTCTATCTAATGCTACATGCAAAGGAAGTAAACCTTCTTTATTTTGAATTTCTGTACTTCCACGACAAACTCTCAACAATTCTTTTATCACATTTATCCGACACATGTTCTTTACCTCTTTCATAATCACCAAGTCACCATGCAACTTACATTTTACTCTCACGTCACCTTCATTCTTCCTTATAATATTCAATACCATTTCTTCTGTACTCCCATATAATATTGTATTACACAGACATGTATTCCCTCTTTTGTCTCTTTTTTTCAAGGCTTCTGGATATTCCTCTATCAATACTTCTACGAATTCTTTTGACAAATTCCACTTTATTGCAAACATTAACAGTGATTCGCCTTCAAAATCAAGTTTTGCAATGCTTCGATCGGCATTAAAAAGCAACATCAATATATTTTCTCCATTCTTATTATATCCATATTTAACTTTATTTTCTACTATATCTGCTATTTCAGAATGTAATGCCAATTCTTGTCCCCACTTGTATTTCGAATTTGTTTCTTTGTAAAAAATGGACTTTGGGGCAGCCACTAGAACTGAAAGTACTGCTGATTCTTCTCGTGAAGAAATAGCCAACCTCAGTGCAATACCCGGTATATTTTGCGCACTCATGTCCAATGTGCGGTGCAAATTGACCTTAAAAAAAACTCCTCGAGTCTAGTTTAATCATAAAAATTGTACGCAAATAGACTAGCTGGTGCTCGCAGCTCAGGCACAATTGCTATTTTATCGAGCACCAATGTTTGCACTATCCCTTGCGATATTTTCTCTTTACCTGTGTCTACTGCCCCAGGAAAATATATTTTCTGTTTTTCTGTATCTTTCATCCTGTTTGTGTCTAGGAGTGGCTCACTACACGACATGTAACTTTCCTGTCACTGAACATATATATACATATTTTGTATGATCCCGTGATGTCAGTCGTGCATTTTATGTCATCTTGTTTAAAGCTGTAATCTGTGTCATTTCAACACAATCGGGTCCTGGTAGATAATGACAACACATATCCAGACAGCAGAGGCTACATACGAAACATGATTGATAAACACATGTAAATCACTTGCCATATTCTGAATTACAATGATATATTTACGATGCCACAACAACTAACCTCACACTATGATTTCCATGATTTTCCTCATGACCTAGAAAAGGACAATGATAATTATTTTGACGAGTTACTGCAATATTTTAGTCTCAATGAGCTACTAGAATACTTTTGTCTTGACAACCACCAACATTTAGATGATTATTCGAGGAATATGAACAAAGGCATATACACTCAAAATTATTTGAGTGATTATAGCACTGGCACTCATGTTCATGAAAATTTGTTTTCAACCTCAACACATTATCATCCATCAAGATTAACAGAAAATGAATTATTGAATAAAATATATAATCCATTTGATTTGATCACGTCTACAATAAGACCAATTGTCATGCCAGAACATTTTAATAAATCTAGCCCGAACACGCATCAATTTGTCCCGACGCCATGTCCGAAACCTCACTGGGTTCAAAAGGGCACACAAGGCACAGAATGGTATAAAAGGTATTTGTCGCCCTTTAATCGTGAGTCACAATCAAATTCCCCACCGCATAAGTCAAAAAAATTTTACACAGACATTCCTCTTCAAGTAAGCCCTTTCCAACTGTTACGAAACTGAACTGCAGAAAAGGGGTATTTTCAACATTTTCCGAAATATGAATGGTATTGACAAGTGTATACAAAAATATATGAAACATTTACATTGCAAGAACAAAGCAACAAAAAATTTCAAGAAATAATAAATATCTTTCAATGTCAGAATTGACGTATGAACAATAGTTTAAAACACATTTGTCTTAAAACACATTTGTCTTAAATTGATTTCATATATAAACAAACTCAAATCATAATTCATGATGACACAACAAGTGAGCCCACAATATTGTGATGACCAGTATTGGCTTTCAAATATGGGTATTTTGCCTTGCAATTGTAACTCAATACAACATTACGGGGAAGAACATCATGATCATACAATTGACGAGCTAGAAAATTATTATGAGCAATTCGTAACCACCATTCCATATTATGGTGTATGTTCTCAACAAACTGAAGACGATGTGGAATGTGACAGAAATACTTTTCACACACATGGCAAGCTACAAGATTACCCGCAACAAGAGGGATCAATGTATAATTTCAATCCCGTGCTATTGAATGATAAGCGTGATCGTGATGAAAATGATCACTATAAAAACCACTATATCCACCAAGCTTTAATTGACTACCATCTGTTATCACCAGAAAGTTTAATAGAAGAAATGTGGCGTTGCAGACATGAAAATAATGACAAGTCAAAATTTGATCTTCGACAATCAAATTATAATAATACACAAGAACTACAACAGCATCACATGCATGATGATTTTGATGTGCTTGTTTCAACCGAAGGTGAATTGTCTTGGGCAGAAAACTCTAAAAGAGTAACAGTCGATCCAGAATTGCGTAAAAATAGTAAATTGATCCGTGACAAAAATGATCATACAAAGGAACGAACCACAGATCACCAACATCAAATGCAACTGAAACTGCAAGATCGTGAAGCTGATGTATCTCGACGAAATCACATCAATTCTACAAAAGAAAACGAACAAGGAAATATAACAAAAAAAAAAATTGACATCTTAAATGCAAGAGAACTGCAAAAAAGTCTTGATCGTGCAAAAGCATTAGAAATAAAGAATGAAAAAAATAGACTAGCTGTAGCTGCAGAAACAGATAGATTGAACTTGCAAGCAGTGGAAACAGCTCGTGCCAAAGCACAAGCATTAGCAACAAAGCATGAAAAAAATAGACTAGCTACAGAAAAACATAAACATAGATTGAACTTGCAAGCAAAGTCAGAAATGGAAACAGCTCCAAACCCCAAGAAAGTACGATATAAAGACCAAAATGTATTGCCTCAAGGTAAGCAGGCAACACACTATACACCACCAGCTCCAAATCTACTATCACGAGGTAAGCAGGCAACACACTATACACCACCAGCTCCAAATCTACTATCACGAGGTAAGCAGGCAACACACTATACACCACCAGCTCCAAATCTACAATCAAGTTTCAAACTCCGCGGGCACCGTATTCATGATACATTTTATCCTTTTAAGACCTAGTCAGGAGTATTGGTTATTAATGATAGCTCTAGGATGATACTTGATTTGTCGTATGCTTGGACTCTTCTCATTTTTTTTACTTTGTTCATTTTTAACAAAATTATAATTATACATCTTCTTGATCAATTCCTAAAAATTGCTTTAGCACTTTTCCATGATTTCTATTTTGGAGAGAAAAATTGTTTATTAGGAACAAAGCCTAAAGGAAGCACTTTGGGGCTCCTCTGCGAATGAGGAGATGCTAGCATCTAATCTTAACTATCAAACCAAGTAAACTCGATTTCATAGGTCGCAATTGTGGTCGTAAAAGGCCTTTGTGTGGTGACTACCAGAGCCCATCTCAGGGTGGTCGGATTCTTGTCTTGTCACGTCTGCCTGACAACTCGAATTTCTATTGGGTTTCGTTTGTGGTATCTCAATGGTCTCTTCTGTTTTTTATTTTATTTTGTGTGTGTGTGTGCATATGTGTATATATCTATTTTGGATGCATACTAGTGGGGAATAATTCTCCACAAAAAGGACATGAAAACCGACCACTTTGATAACATGGTAGAATTTGAGTTTTGTGGACAGTTTTTATTGCATTCCAAGTTCCATTGAACAGGTTTTTGTTACAGGCAGTGCATATGAATTTCCCACATTCACAAGTGGAGTTGTTCTTGTTGGAAAATTCTTTTTGAAGGCACAAAGGAATATCACACATTTTGATCATGTTTATATCATGGCATTGATTTTGCATGTCAAAACTCAGAAATATGGTACTATTCTAAACTCTTGTTATATTTATTGATTGTTCCAAAAATAGATATATTGAATTTTTTTTTTTATTAAGTCAATATTGTTACAAGGCTAGTCTTTCTTCACACTCTCTTTTCAATACTGGCATGACGTCAAACAGCGAAATCTGAATTGCATTATAACCTCTCTTTCTGCATTTGGATTTCACATTTGTCGATTTTTTTCTACACAGATAATAATTTTTGTAGGTAGTTATTATCATACCTTTCGAGATAAGAAAAAATTGTTCAATGTAAACGGAAATGACATAAACTTTGTGAACAAAGTAAATATCAATATTCAATTCAACATTCCAAGTAAACAATCTAGTATTTATGATTTTCATTTTGTCTACAATAGATGCAATAATTTTTGTATGCATTCTATAATTGTTTTCTGTTTACATCTTGAACTTTTGTTTTTGTGTGTATTTTTTGTTTAATTCGTTATACATTTGTCAAAACTATACAAAGATATATGACGACCTCACACGTTCCACAAAATATTGTTGAAGTTGATTTACTGGGCAAATGACCTTGCATCCAAAAACGAAATTGAAAAAAATCAAGCAAAAATATTTTCGAAAAATATACATTTAAACTCGTTCTCATTTGCTAGTTCAAGCAAAATGATCTTGATTGAATATGATGTTGTGCATCAACTGACACACTTCCAAAAAATATATTTTCACTATATTAGAACAACTGTTAATAAATTTATTGATTACAAGATACACGCATACGAGTAATTCCAAAATTGCCAAAAGATCCAATTGTAGTTGTGTTTGGAATTTTTGTTTCATCGTCAATGAATCTGATAACAAGTGATTGCCATGTTGTGGCAGCAAAACAATTATAGCACACCAAATCCATTTTCAAATCTAAAATTGTGTGTGATGAACAAAGGTTGACTGTTATGATTTTAAGATGTTCATCTGAAAATACTTCATTCCTAATGACAATAGTATGTTCGTTGTCAGATGGTGGTGGAAGTCTTTGAATGTATCTCAGTGTCTCTTGTATAAGTACAGCAGACAAGTCTTGTTTCGGGTACGATCGAATATCTTGTGCATTTATTTCCTTGTTCAAAGAATTATCGGGAAATTCTTTTATGTATATGTTTGACATATATGTCAGAAAATAATGATTGATTGTCACAATGAAAAAAAAATTATGTAATCGTGTTCTTCCTAAAATAGATTCTGAGTTTTATAAGGCATGTAGTTGTGTGGTGGTTGTTAGATTTAATGTTCCGTATTTATAACACTGATGGTGGAGAAGGTTGGACAACCTTCCGAAAATGCAACTTTTCGAAGAAATTAAAAAAGATTATAAATGGAAACATTCACCGACTACCAACAAGGGTGACCTTGATAGATGAGCACGTACATATGGAAATTTGCAAGGAAGATAGCATAATTCATTGGCATTTTCTCAGGATTTGTGAGGTGAAGAGTGAGGAATATTTTGAAATTGAAGAATACAATTACAGTGTGTGGAAATTCAAGAAACACACCATCTGGAGACGAGAATCAATGCAAAGCGAGGATTTTGAAGATAACATTTTTATGAAACAAGAGATAAAGTTTTATGAAAAAGACAAATCAATAAAGGAGTTATTTGAGAAAGGAAATTTTTGCAATATAGGACCTGAAAACTCATATGGAGCTTACATGCGAGAAAGCAATCATTTGGGAAATTTGAAAACAATATCAATAGTGATAAAACTATGCAAAAAGTCAACTTGTGTGGAATTCTTGGCAGAAACAAAAGAATATTATGTGTTGCCAAATAGTAAACCTAGGGCAGTGAATATATGTTACACTGGAACAATTTTTGGGAAAATCTGTCTGGACGACCAAAAATCAATAATATATGAGCTTGGCATGCAAAAAAAAGGACCATGTGGGAGCGAATTTCACATTGATACGAGCATGGGAGTAGTACAAATTTTTGGCAATAATAGTGGACATCGGAGAATCACATGCAAAGCATTTGTTGGAATACGACAAGCAGATTTCGTGATCAATTACATATGCAGAATGGTATAAATATTTTGTTGTGTGTTGTAAATTTTGTGGATTGTATGGTGTATTGTATGCAAATGTGTAGTTGACAGTATTTTGTTGTTTTGTGCAGCTCAATATTGAACATGGGCCGCCACTTGTGATGCACATGCTAGTTTTGCATGGAAATACTGGATGTAAAATGGATATATCACAGAAAGGTTATGTAGTTACATGTGTGAGCAAGTTCTTTCCTGAAGCTGAATATGTGGCCCCAATTGAAGAACATAACATACATGCTATCTTCAGGTGGAATGACATCATGCTAGTTTACAAATATTGTCCACATATAAAAATCCCAAAAGACACGGACCAATTCATGAAACATACTGAACTCACCCTTAGTGTCACGAGACTTGGTACTTGTATATATAGAATTGGAACAAAATTAAAAGGTAACAAAGAAAATACAATTGTTGAGAATGTAAAATATGATGAAGAAACAGAAACATTTATTATTGGAATCTGTAAATATCTTCACACATTTATAAGCGATTGGTAAATTTTTTTTATTGAATACCCAATTGCACTTACATGTATATATCATCTTTTGGAATTGAAAGTGCATCATATTGTCTTTTGCTGGACCATTCACCTCCAGTAATCAAAATTAGTGCAGAACACAAAAAAATGAATAATAATATACTTCCAACCACAAAGAACACCCATGCTAAATCATCCTCATTAATTTCGTTGTTTCCCACACGCACTTTATCACAATAAATGTCGTGTGGGACTCCATTATCGGTCATTTTTGTACAACTGACCATGGAATCTTTGGTCTTTGATGTCACAATTTCTACTTTTGAATACCCAGAAGCAACCAACGCATCTAGGTCTAGTATATACCGAGCTGGTGCAGAAACAACATATGTAAGATCAATTGTATTCGTTTGTAACAACCGTCGAACAGTGTTGGCTTTGCATACAGAAGTATCAGACCTACCCAGTGAAGTAAATGTGACGTCACTGATGGTGTCAGACGAGGCGGCGATTATATTCGCTATAATTTTTGGGCCTTCTTTGGCAAAAAATGCAGCATTGTCTAGACAAAAATCAGCAACACTTATTTCTTTGACCATGGTCAACATATCACAAACAGCAGCAAAGGCACCGCAAATAATACTTGAGATCTGTTTGTTGTTATCAACTCCTTTTACAATTTTAGAAATAGAAGTTGTTTCACTTGATATAGTATTTGTAACATTGTCAGATGAGGAAGAGCCAACAGATAAAAGCATTCTTCTATTTGTATGTTCTGCTATTTGCGATCTCTTGTCTTGTATCAAAGAGACACTTTGAGAAGGTTCATATTTACGGTCAATGTGTATCACATTCCGTAATTTGTTATTAGTATGATACATTGAAGCACTCGAACTCAAATATTTACGCATGTATAAAGTGACATCTAGTGGGGATTTTTGTGAGGTGATAATATTAGTCTTTTTCTCTTCTTGTATAATCACATTACTATTTTGCTGTAGGTTCAACAATTCTTCTTCTGTAGTACTTGGAATATTATATGAGAACACGGTTCCAGGCAGAAAATCAATAGACCTATCCCATAAAAAATTCCATTGTTGGTCCAAGTGCCATGCCATGTTATCATAAATTTCTGCTTCATTGCAATTGTGCTTGATACAAGCTTCAGATTCTCCGGTGATGAAAAACGTGTAAACCCAAAAACTTCCATGTTTATCTGGAATTTTCTTATCAGCAAAGGGTATCCAACTATGTGTTCTATCATACATATTGGCTTTGTGTGGATTTTGTGATTGTTCATCACAATTTGACATCCAACCTAAATCATAGTAACAAGATTGGCAACAGTTTTCTCCATTCAGACGCATAATATTCCCATCCAACACAAATTCATTCAACTTATTTACATATTCTGGGTTGTCAATATCTTTTTTGTCTTCACAGAAAGAATATGTACTGCCCGTTCCAGATTTCTCACCACATACAATCCATTTCCAGTCTGATGAATCCCTACTAGTGTCCAGTAAGCGTGAAGAAATGAAACTTATCATATACACATCTTGTCCCACATTTACTTTAGCTAGATCATTACCTGCTATGCGTAGACGAAGAGTTGATTTGATTGTGGTGCCGGGTGTCCATTTTACACCACTTGTGATTTTTTCAACAAAACCAGGTGGTGAAGGTCCCATGTAGCCAGGACGAGGAAACAAAGATATTTGCTTTACGCGATTTTTTTTTCCAAATCTGTCTTGGTTGTCGTCAAAAAATCCAGTTTCCCACGAAGGTGTAACTACCAACCCCAAACGTTCTTTGATATCTGGAATACTATGAAATGATAATAGGTTGGTATGTGATTTGGAATCGAGTAATATAATTGACAGTTCATCTTCTTGTTTCCCAAATACAATTGGAGTATTCACAAAAATATCATGATACGTATTGCTTTCACTACCACAATCAATTGAATTTCCATTTTCAATAATAGTACATAACATAGTTTGGTCTTGTTGCATGGCTGGTGTTTTTGTTGTAATAGGTTCGACTGGCGTCGCATAGTAAAGCAACCCGAGCACTGTATGATAAATACTCACATCACTTCCTATCATATTGATATCACTCGACAATTTGCAGTATTTGGCATCAGTAGACCCCCTTCTAGAAACCATTCCACTTTTACAACTCCTACACATAGTAATACTATCTGAAATCACATTTTTATAAGTATTTTCTGGACACATTTCACAAATATCACCGTCTACAGAAAAATATCCCTTCATACACAAGCAATCTTTTATTGTACTGCTGTCCAATAATAACAAATTCGTAACAGAAACAACAGAATTCGGTGGACATGTCTTGCACAAGCCACCACGCTTATACACATCAGTACCATCTGGAAATAGTTGTTTATCACCTGGCCTGTACAAGTGCGATCCACAACGAGAGCATGTACTTTTTGTATTTAACCATTCTCCAGCAGGGCAACTTGGAAATACTGTTCGACCGAGATTGTCTACAGTCCAAGTTTTTGGAAGTTCTGCAATTTGAAAATAAGTTGAAGCTCTTTTGTTTATCTGTCTAAAATTTCTGATTTGTGGATTTATCTTGTACACATCATGTGTCAAAGCAGTGGAATGTAGTGGATATGACAAATGTGTGTAAGTGTCATATATTGTTTCATTCTCAATGTTTATTGGCCATGTGTATTTATGCTTGTAGATTTTTTTGCTGTTATCAATCGTTGGTATTGTTTTACACAAACAACAGTGCAATGCAGCTTCAACCCTCAATGTCTGCCATGCCGTCATAAAGTCTCGGGTTCGCGGCATGGACAGAGGAGGGTCAGCACAAAAATCCCACCATTCCCAACCATTTTGCGAATTGGAAACTTCAACCACATTACGCCGAGATATCATGTCCCAGTCACTATCCAGCATCGGACCTCGCATGTTTATTTTTGTATTTGCGAAATGTGTAGGTGGAAGTTGTGAAAAACCCCCACCTGCATTCCTTATTTTAACGTGTCGTCCTTGACATCCTACAAATCCCACTTTTTCCCCCACTTTTTTCCTATCATTGTCTTGCTCAATATCCAGGCCCAACAGATTGGTTACCTCACGCTCCCATTTCACATTATCATGGCACACTTCTACCAATGTAGGGTTTTCCATGCTAGTGCTTCTGTCCACGAAAGTTGTGGCGGCTTTGAAATCTGGAATTTTATCTAGGAGTTGATGATTTACACCATCTAACAAATATTTATTCAGCAAGCTTTTTTCATTTTCTATGTCCTTCCTGAATTGTACAGCTGTCTGCATGCTTACTTTTTCATTTTCTCCCGCAAAATTGACGGTAATCTTGAATTTTGTGCTTGTTCCTGGAATAACTTCACCAGTTGTTAAGAGACGTCGTCTATTTGTAACTGAAGTTGGGAGTGGGAGTACTTGATTTCCAGCAGGCATACTACAAGGCACGAATAATGCCTCTTTTGCAGCGTAAAAAACCCCTCCATCATAACAAGTTACTTCGCCACTGTACTCACCTCTTGCATAAATCCAATCCTCTGGATAGTGTATATTTGAAAACATACATGTATAAACATCACCATTGCTTTGATGTACTACCTTGATTTGAAACCATTTACAATTTGGCAAGTCACTACACTTTTTTCCACACATTTGTGGAGTATATACTTCATTTAGTGCACCCTGTTGCCAATCCTCATTCCTGGAGCTAGTGACTTTATATTCAGTCTTCCAGTCATCATCAAATAATTTAGTTGCTCTGGTACTATATGCACTCCCGTGACACTTCCACTGCCAACCTGGCACTGCCTTCCAGTCAGGACGTACCGCGTGTGGTATTATGGATACATCACATAAAGGATACAATGGCAATGGTACATCCATATGCTTATATGCATCAGCACCATCTTCCAAAATTTCCAAAATGACGTTTTCTTTGTCTACATTTGCAATCTGCGAATAAGCATATATAATAGCATATTCATTTGCCATTATTTGATCTGGTGTAAGGTCAAGGATGTGTGTGGTGGTGGCTCGAACAGCAGGATCAAATTTCTGCTCGATATTGGTGTCATATGAAATCAACATTGTATATATTGAATGTTGTGCAATATCCAATATATTGTCAATACCTTGCACATCAACCTCGTCTTGACTCCATGGAATTGTTGGTGATATCATAAACCCGTTGCGATATCTGGAATTAAGATCGTATTTTTTGTTCATAAATCTACTATGATTGTAACCAAGTACCTTAGCATAGTCAGTTCCCCCCAAGAGGTCTTGTGTCCATAAACCGGCCCGCATCCATGCAAGATAGTCTTCTTCACCAATGTCCTCGTGATCTATTCCACCACGACCCAGACTTGGCAGATTTATGATTGATTTCGAACCAATTTCCATCAAACGCCCATTCAATTCGTGTCTGCTATTACACGAAAACTCCTGTGTAGCACGTGTACGTTGAAGTGGACAAATTGCCAAAAGTTCCTGAGTTGGTACGAGCTGCATTAATGTAGTGGCATCAGGGTTACGCTCATCCAGTACTTTTTCATATTTGTATGCATTGCCTTGTGAAATGAGTTTATCCACTTTTTGTCTGGTCATTTCATTGAGAATATGTACGCTGAATATGTCATCAACCGCCAAGGTGTAATCCTCGGCGTAGTATTTCTCAAATGTACTATCATCTCCTCGAAATAAGACTGTCAATACATTGGATGCCCTAGATGAATCTTCTCTTGTGAGAATTGGGGGTGCTCTATGTGTAACATCTAAATATTGCACTAAAGAATTATCAAATGATTCATCATCACCTGCCAAACCCAGAAACATATCTACTTCCATAATATCATTGATACTACTCCCAAGTTCTTCTTCTGTACACATTGTGATGATGTTGGTGCTTTTCAGTTCTGTTTTTAATTGTAGATCAGTGAGTAATTTATTACCTTCTTGGTCCAGAACTGACACCATGAGATCAATAAACAAAAACTCATTAAAAAATGAATTTCTTTCTGTGATGATTTGTTTGTCCCATACCTTATCAGGAAGTGGAAAGGTAAATTGAATACTATTTCCTGGACCAATTGGCTCTGGGCCTAGTGCCCTGCATAGAGGTACTTGAAGAGCACAAGATTGTTGTTCACTTAATAGCGTGTCAATATCTGTTGCCTGTTGTCCTACGTAAATATCAAGACATGGATAAATCCGATTTTGAAGATTTTCCAGTGGCTGTTCTATAGAATTATCCTTGGTGTACCCAGTACTAACAAGCAACGACCGTGTTGGAATGATACCAACCACATCTTCTGATTTTACACTATCTGGAACAATAATTGTAATAGTAGCAAACTTCGTAGTTTCACTAGTCTTATAATTCTTAACTTCCCTGAGACTGACTGTAACGTCTCTGATAAATGTGTAGTCCGTCTGTGTGGTGGAAGTGAGTACATACGAATCAGTAATTTGTAATTTGATCCTAGTTTGGGAATTTGACACTGATAAACGAGTATCTCGCATTGTACGTATATGAGCCATGCCAACAAAAAATTCGATTATTTTCCCTTTCTCGAGTGTTTGACTGATAGAAGCATATCGTTCAATATCCTCCAAGGCCAAAAACAAATCAATATCTTGATAACCTCTTGTAATTATTTCATTATTAGTGGTTGACTTAGATCTATTCATCCTTGCAAAATTCCCATCTGAAATTGTAAAATCTTGAAAAGAAGCTGTATTCAGTAGCTGTGTTGTAAACATTCCAGAACCTAATGGTGGTGTATTTCTATCAATACATGTTCCTTCTTGCAGTAATGCATTTTGATATGGTATGTTATCTTCCAGATAAGTTCCAAATGATCGCAATGTTGTGTAATCATTGTAGAAATCATCCAAACAGCATATTGTATTTTCTTGGTGGTGTTGTTTTTTGTCATACAGATGTGCATCACCTGTACCAATTGGTAAACATGGGAAATTTTCTGGTGTAAATGATGCTCTCTCTCTGTCGCTATCTGGTAAAAGTCCTTCTACGTGTGACAGATAAACAACATCAATAGAACCTGGTATGGTGTTATCATAACGCATCTTTATTTTAAAAGCAGTGTCTTGCAAATCATATTTTACACTCAATACATTTGATCCAGAAGATTCAGATAAGATTGGTGCATTGCTACCGCCATTGGAAAGAATTGACATAACCACATCTGGAATGTCATGTTTACATGTTATTGTGTGTTCTATCAGACATTCTGGATATACATTTAGTCTCGTACTTGAAGGACACAGACAATCAGTGTCTACCTGACACGTTCTCATTCTGTCGTTGGAACACTGGTTTGATTTCCGAACATGCAAACCATCTTCTCTTCCATTGTTCAGTGCTATGAACGTATTATCAATGAATTCAAAAATCCCATCAAGTTCAAAATTCATATCAGTGGCAATTTTATTCATGTCTAGATTTTTGCTAGCGAATCGAAGAATAATCATATGCAATAAATTTGTGTTATCATCAACTGTGGAACTCTCATAATACTGGAGAGCAAGTTCTAATATTGCAACAACTTGGTCTAATTTTGAGTTTTGTAATTCTAATGTTTCTAATGGATCAAAATTTCGACCTTGAAACACAATGTACTCCTTTTTCCACATTTCTCTGAAAATTGCTTTTCTATAGCTCATGAGATTGTTCTTTGATTCAACATTACCATTTGTTTTACCAATTAAATAAAACACGATTTCTACACCATTCATCTCACACTCACGTCCTTTTAGAGCAGAAACAAAATAGTTTTTGTCGCATTCACATGCATAACCTTCCTTGTCTTCAAAATACTGATACTCTGGGAGAGTTGTACCATCTGGAAAATCTGGTTGCACCCTTTGACCGTCTGCACCTTGATTCAAACAAAACGCATTACGATCACACTGTGTTGTACCTTGCTGACACTCGTCAATATCAATTGGTCTACATGAGTGTCGTTCTTGTGTTCCTCTCATGTCATACAAGGGAGGTGGTGGGAATAAATAGCATAAGTTGGTACAATAATGACCAGATGGTGGTATGATGGTAGAGTCTTGCCAAGCATAAGATGAATACTCACTAATAGCAGGCCATAACTCATTTTCATCATTAAGACGACAGATGTACTCCCCAGTACATCTTTCTGGTCTGGCTTCTGGGTTACCATCCAATCCATTGTATATTGTCATTGTTCCAATTCCAATTGTTCCAAAAGAACCATCATCGTTCAACCATTCCACTTTAAACCCTGGTGTGTTATATGAGTTTTTTTCACGGTAGCTATTTTCACAGCCATATGATACTTCCAGTTGACAAGTTGAACTACACCCATCACCGTCTATTATATTTCCATCATCACATTGCTCAATTGGTAAATTTTTACTTGAATCACCTTCATTTAGCTCGTTGTTCCCACAAGCAAGTGATTCCCTTTGTTCTGATACACGATCATAATCTTCACGGACGGCTGGGTTTACATGAAGCGGCCATCGTTGCCAATAGTCGTAATTAGTGTTTGCGCAATTCTCTCCAGAAGCAAGTGTAGATAATTTTTCATCTTCCTTTGTGTGTAAGCAAATAATTGCTGTATAGGTGACTCCAGTATTAGTCATTGTTTCTGTTGTACCAGTTTCTTGAATTTGTGAAGCTGCTGAATTAAAATAAAATGCATCACAGTTTACTTGATTGCATTTTGTTGCACAATCTTCTTTCGTGGCAACATCATTTCCATTCAAATGAACAAATTGTGCTGTCCTGAATATTGCAATCATGGAACTTACATCATTTTGGCATGTTTGTTTTTTTTCAAAAAGATCTAAATCAACAACATCACCTGAATTTACTGTTGGTGTTGTTAATGGAGCCAAACACCGCTTATAAAACGCATCTTTTTCTGCTGCTTCCCTTTGTGCCCCAACTGTGTTCCATAATCCACTTTCTCCAGATTTTAAGAAACAAGAATACATCGATCCATGATACCAAAATGTTTCACAAACTTCGCTGTTTGTACACAAAGTGGCACACTCAACCAAAGTCTCTACTTGTTCCACTAAGTTCTCGCCAGTCCTTTCGTTTGGTACGCCAAACATGAACACATAACCAGGTGGAACCTCTGTATTAGAGTAACCAGGGGGAACTTCTGCTACTTTTGGACATGGCATGCAATATGGTTCTATGCATTCACGTTTAACAGCGTCAACATTATAAAAAGTACAAAAATAGTAAAAAGCAATATACTTACATAACAACTTTTTTCTTTTCATGATGTGATGTGAAGAAAAAATTGCAAGTTGTTTATATACATATTGACCGAGATAGTTTCATTTACCAAAATCAAAGTCATTATGTTTTAGTTTTGATGCTAAATAGCAAATTATATGTACTATTCTATTGATCATGGATTTTTTTGAATTCCACATAAAAACAAAAAATTAGATGAAAATTCTGATTTATTAAGTACATTATTAAATTTTGACAAATCAATTGTTATTGATGTCATATGTAGTTATGAAAAATATGAAACCATATTCTAAACTACCCTTCGCTAGAACGCTCAGAATTGAATACCAAATTGTCACTGTCTTCCAGAGTGATTCCCTGTTTTCTGTTGTATTCATTAATGAACTACAGCAATTTAGGCAAAACATGACGTAAAATGCCTGAAAGCACAACACCAACCCAAAAGTAGAGAAGAAAAAGCATTGTATTCCAATGATAAACGTGACAATTGGTGGAATTTCAATGTCAATTCCAGAACAATCAATAGATGTTGACACTTGATCCAAAAAGGTATTGATTATTATATACCATATCACAATGTGAAAAAAAATACTCGAAATTAGCACGAATAATAGCTCAATGCAGTTCCTGGGTTGATGACTGTCATTTTTCCCACCACCCTCAGAGCATTGTATCATAATATCATCCATGATAAGTTCTAACAAAAACCCTAATATTACTAGTGCACCCTGCAAACATGCTAATGTCAAAAGTAGGTTATAATTTCCTAGAGAAAATATGTCTGCAACTATCACTATTTGAAGAGGAGATGTGATTGCATATTCTAACCATCTAGAAAAGTCAGGTCCACTTCCTGGCTTATATGACACAAAGAAATCTCGACTATTAAAAACACAACGAGTACCTTGAAACAAAGACGAAATATATAAAACAAAAATTAACATATACCATGGATTGAAACCTTCTCCTTGTATAGGTACAGATATGGAGTTATATGTTATTTTTTCTGATGGCAAATTTTCCCTCCTACGAGTCCAAGAAGTAGAACCAATATACATTTGATATTTCATGTCAGTAGCACTGTCACAAGTTTCATGAAAATCTTTTTGATACTCAAATGCAGTTAGCATCATATCAGATGATTGGTTTAACCAAACAAACTTATCAGTCCAAGTTTCAAATCTAGTTTCTTCTCTCATATATACCAACCCAAAACACAATCCACAAAATGACAACACAGCACTAATACCATCTATCCACTGAATAAATTTATTTTTTGCTACACAGCAACAACTATCATTGTGCGTAGACAATGATACAGCAACTTCACCTATATTGCTGCCTGGCATTACTTTTTTATTCAGAATATATTATTGCTTATATACAAAAAACAGTCAAACAATCCACCATCATATTGTCTATATGTGTTTGTTTCTAAATGCGCCTATTTCCAGTATTTTCTTGTTACACTTAAAATTTTCTATTTTTGGAAAAACAATATGATTTTGCTTATAAGAATGGCTTCGTTGAGCACATTTTTATTAAATGCAAAAAAAATCAGCAAACACAACTTACTTGAAATCTTGTGCATTGGGGAAATTTTTGTGGTGTCATGAAGAAATGTTTGAACTAAAGCAATCTTTTTCCGTGCATGATCATGGTATTCTGATTGATGAACAAACTATGATTTTGCCACAATATCCTTGGTCATATTACTACGGCTCTGGACATGACAATGATATGCACATTGATGATATGATAACCAACTAAATCTCAATGTTCTAATAAATTTTTTGTCTTTTATAAGCAGATATCATTTTTTGTATTTTATTTTTCTCTACTTGAATTTTATAAACTTTGTCAATCTTTCCAATCGTTTTTATTGCTAATTCAATTGGCATTTCCCATTGAATCACGTTCATGACATCCAATTCAGGATCACCAATACCATTTTTCATATTATACTCAAAAATATTTCTTTTTGGTTTTAATTTTTTTTTGCTAATTCTAATTATTTTATATAAATAATTAGTATCTCCCGACAATGCTTCATTTTGTATAGATTCTTCGGCAATACCAAACGCATTGAATCCATATTCTAAAAACAACAATGTGATGTTTTTTCTTATTTCTTGATATTTAAATGTTAAATTTTCCTCAATTACCTCCAATTTTAACATTCTTTTATGATGTATCTGCCTTTTTCTTTCTTTTTGTTTGTTCTCTAGGCGTTTTTTGCTTAGAATGTTATGCATTCCCAATATAATAATAGAAGGAAATGTGATGGTCAGGTGTATATATGATGTTTTCTTATCATATGAAATATTGTTTATATAACATGGTATTTCTATTTCTGGTAATTTTGAATATAAATAACAAAGTAGATCAATAGGCAAAAAAGTTTAAAATGGCAGAAAAGTGCGACTTGCCTGAGTTTGATTCTAATATGGATGATGAAGATCTTTTTATCATGATCAGAGATATGCAGGTAGAACAACAGCTTATATTTTTGGAAATAATTATACAAGCCAAAAGTATCTCTGATGTAGTTGGCACGACTTTGAAGATTCATAAGCAAAGCAAAGATCATACAGTCAGGAAGAAAGCAATTCAATTGAGCAAAAGATGGAGAGCTTTGATAAAAGAAGAGTTGGAACAAACATATGAAAAACTTGATACAAGTGCCAAATCAATCAAAATTGTTCTTTATGATGCTGGGGATGACTTGAGAATGGAAAAAGTTTTTATTGCAAATCTCATGAAACCTGGGAATTACGATAAAGATATAGGAGATAAATATTTAAGAGTTTCGTCCAATATATTTGATAAATTGTGCTTTGAAAAAAAGGAAAATAATCGTTGGCATTATTTAATTGATGTTGATAATAAAATTATGTGGAATGAAAGAATTGATGGAAGTGATAAAAACGAGAATAATAAAATGCTCAACAAAATGATACAAAACGAAGTATTTAAAATTATTAATGATGTAGAATCAAATATTGAAAATCATAGTGCGTGTATAGTGAAGTGGAAAATTCCAGATGAGTGGGATGGTACACTACCAGTTGCGGACATCCAAATAATAATGAGATAAAACCAATAATTTGGTGATATCAAAGGATCAACAATTGTTTACATCATTGTGAAACGTAGAAGAGCATTTTTGATAATTTCAAAACAACATTTCATCATAAATTCTATTTTGGGAATATATAGTCTTAAATAAGAAGAAATTTAATTTGTGGACAAACATAAAACAAAAATGAATACTATGCACATGCACGGTGCTGTTACGCCTACTGATCAAGGAATAATAGATTTGGAAATCCCCCCTCAAGTCATTCGTAAGAGGCTGATTTCTCTTGCCAAGAAAATTGTAGATATTGATGGTGGTGATATTGGAACTGATGTTCCAATTGTAAGTAGGACTGTACGCGTTTTGTTTGAACAAAAAATATGAAGAGACCTCCATATATTATCACAAAACAACAATCATAATCAAAGATGATTTGATTGATGTGCCTTTGAAATATTTTTTTGGTTTTTTGAATAAATGTTCTTTAAATTCGAACTTTTTGGAATCGACTAGATTAAATACTGCACGTTTTGTAGTGTGTGTGACCATAAATATTTGTTAATAAATAAATATTAAAACTTGACAGAATGTATATAAATAAAAAATTTGTGAAGAATTCAGTAATCATTAATATAGTAATTAATATGTTTTTGAATATTTTAATATTTTTTACTAACACATGTATTGAACAGGTTTACTACCAAATGCGGAATGTGTGAAAGGTCTAGACGAATGTAATGATGTTTATAAAGGTTGCAAAATGTGTACGTTGCAATCAAGACACATGTGTGTGGGCGCATTCAGATACATTGCTGGAAAACGTGGGAAAATGTTACAAAATAATTCATTTGAAGTTAGCAATGAATTTGAATCATGTTTTGATGAAAATTCAATATGTATTGAAGAATATTTTGATGCTAGACGGTACATCAAATTTAAAGATCCAAACCAAGCACCATATACGGGATATTATTGCAATGAAACTTGTAGTTCATTTCCTATTCCAAATGGTTATAAAATGATGGGTTGTGAAATTATTGACATAGATGAATGTGAATTAAACCAAAAAAATACGTGCTCACCAAATTCATTCTGTGTGAATACATTGATGGATGCACAAAATAAAAATGGACACAAATGTATTTGTAATGATTTATATTTTACCACTTCTTTGACACCAGTCATCTGTTCTGCGCAAGGGCTTTTGGTGGAATTTTTCGTCTTGTACGACAAAGATGTTCCAGACGTAGAAATTGGAGAATTATTTGGAGTGTTGAAAAATATTCGATTTGATGTTTTGCAAACAATGCATTCAAATGGCCATATCAAATCAATGAGTGCAGAACTATTAGAAATGAGTAATATCAATGCAATTCAAAGAACTTCTGCAAGTAACTCTACATACAAAATACAACTAAAAGTACCAATTGATTACGTAATCACAAATACTGATAGTAAATTTTCAGGCATATACATGTCAGTTCAACAGGTGATAACAAAAGATAAGTATGCCAAATTTGAATTAGGATGTGCAAATCCTGATTTTTTTTGTACAGAATCGAAAAAAATTCATATAGAATTCATGAACGCAGAAACATTGTCTATTGATAGTAGTACACAAGTATCACAGTACGCGGATTTTGAAGTTACTGCAGTGAAATTTGATACAAGTTTACAGGCATGGAATATTTTCTTGCAAATACAACCATCAATAAATACAAGAAGTGTTGTATTAAGAAAACACACAGCGAACTTACAAAATGATTGTGGACATGGGTATACACAAACATCTAATGCACAAAAATGCATTGATAGTCTGTATGATGATTTTCATGTACTTGAAAATTTTACTTATTCTAATATAATATCAGGAAACAATGAAGATGGTACAATATTGACGGGAAAATTCTTATCTCTGTCATCATTGTCACACATGCAATCACAAATTGACAATAATTTCATACTGACTTTGTCTTATGATGATGTAAATACGTTCGCAAGCGAAAAAATTGAAAATGCAAAATTCAATAGTATGAACTTTTTCATAGCAGTTGTAGACATATTTGTAGACACTCAGAATATGTTCACTACTGTACAAGAAGTGGAGATTGCAACGATATTCGGAGAGAATTATATTCTCACAAGTAAAGTACAAGCATCCAATCATATCACCCCAGATATTATAATCTCATTCTCCACTGTGAAGGATGTTGTGAATGAGCTTGAATGGAATTTTGTTACATTCAAACTTGACATTCACAAATACGAAAATATGACATTTGAAACAGAAAGTGACATTGTCCTTGCTGATTCTGTTACCAGTTACATTGGATTCTATGAAAATGATCAAAGTAATTATTCACGTGGATGTGTTGATGTAGATATATTTACATATTATGCCTTCATGTCACATTCTTCGTGTGAAGGATTAAAGTCAATCTGTTCAAATACAAGAATAACAGACAAACTAGTAGAATTTACTCTTCCAATTGAACACCAAGCATTCTCCAATTTAATTGATTCTGAAAAATTTTTTTTCGTAGTTTTAAATGTTAATCTGAGAGATCATGACAATTACAGGACATCAACTAAGGTTTTCACGAAAACATCAATTGGTGCTCATAATATAAATCAAGTTTGTAAAGAGACAATAGAATTGAATTCTGACATATCACACCTTTTGAGATTTGGATTCATCAATGGTTTAATCATACAATTGTCAGACATTCAGAACGTTGAATTACACAATGATATATCAGCGTATGAAAACGTGACTGGCCATGAGACGAGTACGACACAAGATTATACTGACCAATCACTTACTACGAATCATGACATAATTGTGGATGCATCCAGTCCAAGTACATTATTATTGAGCGTTGACCATGTACCAAATGATCCAGATAGTTCATATGATATTAGTGTGAAATCCATTTTCTCCATGTACTTTGTAAGCGAAATAAAAAGGGATTCCGTAATGCAAAGAATTGGAGATGGATTTGCTTTAACGAAAGAAGGAAATCTCCATGTAAGTGATTCAATTCTGGAAATGTGTCCACTAACAAAAACAAAAGGTGTATATGGTTGCTTTTCCAGATTCGAAATACAAAACGAGATGTATAACTGGCAAGAAAATGCTATATTCGAAGTGTCCGAGAATAAGGAAATAACACAACAAAATAGTGTCAGTTGGGCGCAAACACAAAGAAAACATTCATATTTTTTTACGGATAGTATCAAAAACCATTCTGAAAATGTTAGATATCTTTATAACATTGACAAAGGCAACACAAAAGCATTTGTAATTTCCAATGATATCTCCTGGGAACTACAAGACTTGAACACACAGACACATCCAGCTGATATATTTGATTTTGCCCAATATTCAGTGAGTGTACTGTCGGTGAAAATAAATATACAAAAAACTAACAATACTTTTAGCAAACAATTTGAAAATGGATATGAGAAAGCAATCTCCTTTAATATTACATTTGTCATGCAATGCACAGAATACACTCATAACTTCAAACAAAGTGTAACATTACTTTTATCCAGTGTCATGGGAATATCAAAGAATGCTATTGAACAAGAAACTCCTTCACATGATACTATTGGTTGTCAAGTTGGTATATCCCTTTTTTTGATGTATAGTAATACCGTGCAGCAAAACGTACAAATTCATCGCATGGAAAGACATTTAAGCGACCAAACTTCAGCGGTAACTTCTAGATTAACATACGTTTTACAACAACTTCTATACCAAGAGACATCACATACTGCCAAAATTTTGATACATACTGTCAAGACTCATTCCGTTAATAGCAATAGTAATAGCCGTAGAATTTTAAGTGATCCTACAAATTCTATTCAAAATATGAAATCACCCTTTTTGTACAGAAACTACAAAAGTCAACGATCTAATGTAGAGAGAATTATTGATTATTATTCCAAAACTATGTTGTCAAATGATCAACATGAATTATATTCAAGAAGTATGTTGAAATTATATGTATCGTTTTCCAAAGAATCGTTTTGCCATCAATCAGAAAATATTATTTTGGAAAAAATATCATCAGACTTTTTGCAAGCACTACGTGCAGATGTAAATTCTGAACAAATTCATGATTCTGTTGCAGTATCATTAATTGCCAACGAAACAATAGATTGTACGTCGCATTGGCATCCATCAAATTCCTCGATTATAAACAGAAAAATATTACAATCTTCATCAGATATTATATCAAAATCTAATGTGGAACACATTATTTTGAAACTTGATATGATTATAGCAAGTGATCGTGCTTTCCGGATTGATAATAACATTCACATGATACAAATGGGTGTCGTAAGAATCGAAGTGATGTCAGAAATTTCTAGTGACAAGTTACCGAATATATTTGTTCTGACTCTTGGTAGTGTATTTTCAGTAGATGGTACGCTCTTTATAACAGAAAACACGCGAGTTTGGAATGATATTAACACCAACACAAATTCTCAAAAAAAAAATTTATTATATTTCTTAGTGTCTATTATTATACTATTTGTCATTATTTCTGTGGTTTGTATATATTATTTTGTGCTTAAATATCATGTAACATTTTCAGTTCGTCACCCTTCAATTTTTTATTACAATGCAATTTGATTATCATAATCTTTCATTTTAATATTTTGGTTTTATTATTAACTGAACGAAAGCATTTAGTATATAAATAAATATTTTCTAATTACAAACATGAATGAACTAAATATATATCCGAGTGAGGTCATAATACATGAGAACGACAAGGACTGGACACTGCAGCATGCGTTGTATTGGCATAAATTGAAACCACGCGAGAAGCACGCCATTAAATTGATCAGAGATGGTGGAATAGATGCTAGAAAACACAAACGGACAAGTGCTTTCGATAATGCAGTTGACTATAATGTTGAAACAAAAAATTTACAAATGGATATGGAGTCTACTTATATGATAACCCACAATGACGCAGCTAAGTCAATGACCACTAAAATGCTAGATCTTATTCAGAATGCCGTTATTGGTCCTGGTGGAAATGATTTTGATTTCAAAACGTTGAAATTTACGGATGGAACTTCTTGCATAGGTGGAAACGTGATCACAATGATGCAAATGGGATTTACAAACATCAATGCTGTCGAGAACAATCCCAGAAGATGTCAGATGTTATATCACAACATGTCACAGTACAAATATCATCAAGATAAACAAACTCAGATGTTTCATAAAACAAATCACAAAGTGTTTCAAGATAATATTACTGATATGAATATACCAGAACTTCAGTCCGATATTCTGTTTTTAGATCCACCATGGGGTTCAACTTTCAAGACAACTCGCAAAAATAATCAACTATTAAATTTGAAACTTTCTTCCAAATCGTGTGATGAAAAACACCAAACGAAATTAAATATGCAATCAAAATTGAAAGACAACGACCCAAGAAAAAATCAAATTCTTCCAATGGATTGTATTTCAACTGATTGTCAAACCTGCATTCCATTAGATCAAGTTGTCAAACAGGCAATTGGGTTGGTTCATTTTATTGTTTTGAAACTTCCACCAAATTTTGATATTAAGAGTTTCACAACAAGCATCATGAACAACAATGGACTATATACTTTCAATTACAAGACATCTGATACTTCTATTCAAACCATTAAAAAACAAGTTTCTTTGCTTCGTGATAATCAAAATGAGTTTTTTATTCCCATTAAAGGAAGAAACTCAACACAAGATTATGTTGATGTTTTCAGTTTGTTGATCGTTTTTTGTAAAACAATTTCGAATGAAAAAACATAAAAAATTTAAAATCAATAAATTTTATTTAATAAACTCAAAAAAAATATTTCAATCCAATTTGAAGAATTTTATTCTTTTTCTGTCCATATCATATAACCAGATGTAAATTTCCACGAGGGCCTTAGTCCATTTTATGCCCTTTTATATAATGCCCTTTTTTTTCTTCATTTCAATGCTGATGGGTTTTTCTTTTACCAAACAATCTTTGTCAAAAGTTTCTAATTTCTTGTGACTAGATCCATCAATTGATTTTTGTATAATTTCTAATCCTTGGTTTTCGTCGTTTGAAATGTATTTGTAATTTTGATCTTTCACTTGTATCATCAGATCAAATTTCCATCCACACAAAACACTCAAATCTTTCAATTTTTGACAAATACCATTTACTCGGCAATTCTTTTTTTTCTCTATATTCTTTGAATCTGGGGCAAGTGGCTTAATGGGCATTTTTGTTCGACCCATTTTGATGCGTGGTCACCTCACAATCAAAACAAAAGAACGTTTCTTACTTAAAATGATAATATTCCCGAAATAGAAATCATAAAAGGGTTCAGAGTGCTGCATATATCAATGATCACCGCTTATATACTTTTTGCTTCAGTTGGAAACGTACTAAAATATAATTTCATAAAACACAAATATGTCAATATGTGTATGTTTTGGAACATTCAATATACCTCAACTTTTGTTGGAAAATTATCAAGCAACCAAAAGTTTTTGACCACTGTCTTTGCAAGACCATGATCCAAACTGAATATGACATCATCATATATGTAGATCAAATCAGTATTGCATTGAAATATTGACAAACAATTATTACACATGAAAGTTTTATTATTTTCTGTACACACTTCTACAAATGTACCTTTTAATGGCCAATATCCACGATCATTACGAACAATTTGTTCTGAGAGGGGGCGAAATGAATATGCTTTTGTCAATAAATTTTCCTGCATAGCAAATGAAATTTTTTCAAATTCATGCATTGATGTACCAAAATTATCACAACAAACACAAGAGTTATTATTCTTGGTAAAGTACATAATAACACACTGATCTCCGTTGTTAATGTTTTGCAATGTAAAAAAATATTTGTCAAATGCCATTTCATTGGAATGAGATATATTCCATAATTCATGTTCTATCATGTGAATTACATCTGCCGTAATGTGTTTTTCAAGGAAAGAGAAGGCTAGTAATGCGTTTTTTTTGTGTATGGATTGTGTCGGTAAACACGAATTGTTGGTTGTGTGATATGGAAAAACTACGCTGTGAATTTTAGATTGGATTTTATCGTGCATAAATTGACTATTTTCTAGTATAAAGAACGGCGTAGTCACATTAAAGTAACAAGGAAATGACGATATGTTATAAAATAATTGCATCATTGATTTTGAAAGCATGTTCTTTGTCTTAGATTTCAGTAAAATATCATGTTCTAGTATATCGTCATTCAATTTGCTTGATTGATGTAAATCATGACAATTTTTACACACTCGTAAACGATTTGAAGAATGTTCAGATGTAACACAAAAAAATAGCCCACGAAGATTTGTATTACCAAAAAAAATATTTTCGTCGTCGTCTGGATTTTTATTTGATTCACAAAAACCAATTTCTTTTCTTTCTTGTATAATATTATCAATTTCATATTCCTGTAAGTATTGGAATGTCACAAATTTTCGATCACTCAATTCATATTCAATGAATTCACTACTACCACAACAAATGCAAATTTCACTTAATGCTTCTGGCAATTCTAACATAAAACAAGCAAATCTATCTGATCTGTCTTTCATATTCAACAATTTCTGGAAATATACATTGAATTTTCGCCATCTCTCAATTATGTAACAATAATCTTTTACATTCCAGTTTTTACATTGCAAATGAGCGCCCACATATTCATGGTAATTTTCATACTGTCCATATCTATGAATAGAAGGAGCTGAATTAAATTCATACTTTGTACACACTATGTAATGATCACTATTGGTAATACTTTCATTGTCAAAAGTCATCAACATTTCCGTAAAATGAATAACACCAACAATCCGGATTATTATGTTAAATTTTCTATTTTGATGTTTTACATGCTAACAGCATTACAATATATATTCTAGTGTGTTTATTATTTCAAATACACACTCACAAAAACCATTAAAAAAATTGTTCAATCTGATTGGAAAACTCAAAATAAATAAAAACAATCTTCCTATATTCCAATATTATAACAATTACAAATATAAGTTTTCTTTCAAACTTCTTGTGTATTCTACATCATATGCATTGGAAGCAGCATTTCTTGCATCTCTTGCTGCCTTATCTGTTGCGAATTCTTGGTGATATAGTGACAAGCGATGCTGTTGATGATTTCGTGGCGAGTGGGGATGGTGTAGTGGCAAGTTATGCTGGGGGCGTGGTAGCAAGTGATTCTGGGGGAATCGTGCCAGTTGATCATAGGGGCTTTGTTGCAAGCTATTCTGATGGCGTCGTACAATGTTTTTGTCTTCTACAGGATTTGATAAATTTTTCATTGCATGTTTATTCAATTCTTTATCATGTATTTGGCAAACACTTAGTAACCTGGAAATTTTTTGTGTATCTGAATCTGTTGGTATTGTTGGGCGTTTGGGTTCATGTGTGTCTATTTCTTGCGGAAATGCATTATCTGCTTGACTGAAATATTGATCAAAATCATTTGAGGTATCTCGTGCGCACACTTCGCACTCATTTCTGCAATTATTTGTTATTCCCAAATTCGTGTGTTGGGGTTCATATATCGAGTTTTCACGTCTTGGTAGTTGGTTTATAGATTTCATATTATTTAAAAAAGATAGAATGCTGTTTATATACTAAATAAGATTCTGATCAGAACACATTTTGATGTACAGATAGAATATATAGAAATATATTATTAAATAGTACGTATATTTTGATGCTTTGTCAATAACTGTGCGTGAGTGCAACAATGTCAAAACATTTCTTACTTTGTGCATTTTACTGATTTTTTGATGTTTATTCATCTGACAAATAAATAAGTGTACGTTTTTTTAATTTCCTGTTTGGGTGTTTGCAGAGTCAGACCATAGAATCACTGGAATCACTGCAACTCGTGTTAAATATAATTTAATTTGATGTATGGAACTTGTTATTCTAACAACAAGGAAAATTCAATTGATTATAAGAACACAAAATCAGAATATAGAGTTTCTTCAGACAATTTGATTTTCCTGTAGTTACTTTTGTACTATTTTAATTGTAAAATAGTATTCATTCGTATAATCAATTGATGATATTTTCATGAAACAAATGACACATGTGACACACGCTTTAAAAGTTGGGTATAGAATTTATTGTCCATTCATGAATTTAAAAACATTTACGCTCAACTCTTGTCTACCTTTCGCTTCTTTTGGGCAACGAAAAAAAATTATATGTCAACAAAGCGATCAACTCCCACCACCACCTCATATATGTGAGTGTCACTACTCCAGTCGGGCTGGTAAGGGTTGAGGGTTTCCTGGGGTTCGAGCAGTCCACCGTAGCAGGGACTCCCTGTCAGTTCAAATAGATCACGATGAAAAGCATGGTTGTAGCGGCAGAAGCAGGCTGAATGTGTACAGAATATGTCGCTTCTTTGAATCTTCCATTCCCACGTGGGCACTTGCCAATCTTTAGTCGGGTCGAGTGGACAGTGTGTCATTTGGCAGTACGGAAAGTTCAGCGGCATATTATTTTTCCCCGGGACAGCTGCTTTAAGCGGCATCGTAGGATCTGTATCCCAATGCACATGTTCTTTGACCGCAGCAGTCATCAGGCATCCTTCTGACCAGGGCATTCCACATTTGCATTTTTTGCCTGAGTTTGGGGGGGGTTCTTCGGGGCGGAAAATGTCTGCAAAAGCTTGCCCGCTTAGGCTCCCCTCGCCGTTAGTCGAATGCAACCCACCAGGGACACCTTCCATATGGTAATTTTGCTGCATCTCGAAACTACAATACTTTCCCTCAACCTTTGCGCGCTTGGTGCCTGATTCTTCGCTGGTATCAGGAGAAGATATTTGAAACACAATACACATTATGTATATTGTAGTTGCTTATATATATTTTTATTCCGAAGTATACGTTATTATCTAAATTTTTTTTATTCCCGGAAAAGTGAGGAAATTGTAATTTTTATTACAAGTTCAACTTTAGTATTATATGGACCAGTAACAATTAACATTGCAAGACTATTTACTGTATTTCAAGTATTAAAGTTAAGTATGTTGATTGTCTTTTGTATCTACTAAATATTCTCCCAAAATGATACAATTGTTCTAATGGACAGTTTTGCAAGAAAAAATTTCAAATATGCGAACATTACAAATTTTGAAAAAAATAATATAAAACCAATTTTCAAATAGAAGATGAACTATCTTCTGTGAATAATTCTCCTTCTGTGAAATATTGTATTTTTTGATTCAATGTTTTCAATGCAACATCATCTAGTATATCACTTATACTTTTTGTTTTATCGTATGGTAGGTGTTGTTCTGTTGTGATCTGCTGTGTGCACATTTGTTTTTTGATTGAGTCATTCTTGAACAACACAGAAATCGCATACAGAATGACATAAAATGCTACTACATACAAAACAATCTCCGCGCTTATATTTGACGCATAAAATTGTTTTTGTCTGATAACATATATTTTCTGTCCTGGAGTATCATGTATGGATGCAATTCTCGATTTTTGTTGTAAATAATGGAGGTCACGTTCTTGGTTGTGTAATTGTAGCCGTGGAATACTAGCGTGCTGGTACATCACATGATGGGGATGACAAGCAAAGTGTGTTTTATTGTGTCGTTTTCGCGTATTGTCCGTCATTTTTTTAAACATCAAAATGCTAACTGGACGTATACAGAACAATATCATTGACGAAAAATATTTATTCACTTTACACATATACATATATATATGAATATATATTATACATGTATTCCAATTCAAAAATACATGAGAATTTTTAATCTCAAATAATTACATAAAATCCAAACAATGCTAGAAACCAAATCATTTGGACAAGAAAATAATGAAGTAATTTTTAAATATTTACTAGAACAAAAGAATCGAACAGACGAACAATTTGCAACTATTCATAACAAATTGAATTTAGAATTGATAAATTTAGATACTAATAGAGCTTACATGAGCGAAGAATCTTTTCTTACACAATCAATGCGTTTGAAAGCAAACCAAGAGCACAAACGAGAATTTTCTTTCATACAACATCAAAACTTGGATTATTTGATAGATGTATTAAATAGGAATATACTGTTTGACGGGGAGCTAAATACACCATTGTACCAAGAAATTCGCAATGATGTTGGCCTACAGAAAAATGAGAAAATGCCATTAGTTTTGGAATTATTCACACAACCATTAAATCAGACAATAAATGCATTGACAGAGCAAAAAATACAAAAACCATTCCAGACGGTAGATAAATATAGAGAAGAATGGCCCGCAGAAAGTTATGCCAAGAGTTACACTGTGGACAATATAGAAAAGTTATGTTATAGAACAATGAGATTTCTGGTGGTGAACATTACCAATCAGGGAAGGAGTATAGAGATATTAGTAAAAAATAAAAATCATATTTCATACATAACTAAAAGTATGCAATATAGATCAAAAAAGGTGCGAATATATGAAAGTGTTTCGAATATTTGCAACAACTTGACACCAGAAGCAGGCGAGATTGGAATTATTGTGGAAATTGAAGATGCAAATATAACTCACAAACCCGGATTAGATATTGATATTATTGTACAGCTTACAGTAAAGGCAGATCATACAACAACCCTTTTTCCATTGTGTTCAGAGATATGTGAATTTCAAGTCAATGAAGAATATCAATATATCATACCAAAACACTTTCTATACGCAGAAATTGAGATGTATCAACAACCAACTCGTTTCACACTTTATGAAAATGGAGATGCATCTTTCACTGATATCATTGGGCAGTCTGGTATATATTATTTCAGTAATGGCGATATAATGTATGGAGCACTTCGACAACCATTACAGAATGAAGAATTTTTGAGTGAATTTGGCACAAGGTTGAAATGTAGTATTTACAGATGGGCTTGTGGGTTTTTACAAATTTTGCATTCTGATACACAATTAGTGAAAGCACTCAATACAAGGTAATCATTTTATTATATTTATACCACACAATGTTATGTTTTTAGTTACTATATTTTTGAATATATCTATATATTTGTAGATAAATAAACGAAGGCAAAGTTTCATATAAAGTATTGAACATCATTTCATTTCATACCTGCCTTCATGCACAAAGAACATACCAATGAGGAGACTCATGCACAAATCATCTTTACCACCAGCACTCTTACCATTAATGGCTACCTTTTCTTTCTGAAATGCATTATCTGGGCGGGTAAACATAAAACCAAAAAAACTCATTTGATCTAGTAGTACTGTTCTAGAATTATTTTCACCACACTCTACCCAACTATCTTTGCTACAATATATACGATTTTCTTTGAGCATTATATTCATGACTGACACATATGCCAATTTTCGTGTGTGAGTGGTTAGAACACCGATTCTGTCCACACCTGGTTCTACCATGAATTCACAATTCGGGATACTTGATCTACACTCCCTATATACGTGCTCTGCCTCAAAACCCAAATTCCTTTCTACAATGATTTCAACTTTGCTTTCCGAAAACAGATAATTGTGAGATCTGATCTTTTCTATGTGTAATTTCAATAATTCAAACGACTTATATGGATCTTTTGTTTGTAAAATGTCAGCGCCCAATACCTGTTCACATTTACACACAAATTTGTCAAAAATACTACTAGTATAGTACAATTGCAAGGAAAGAAGAAAAAAATACATATGCAGAGAACACTTATACATTAAAGACAGTATTTAAAAATCAATCTTGGAATATGTCATCAGATAGTGTTGAGGTAATGCATTCTCTGCAAATGAACAATATTTTGTTCTATGTTATATTTTCACGTCATACCGATTTTGTTTGTATGCTCATTTATGAAATGATCCATCATACAATCAAGCACTACACCAAATTCAAAACTACTATAACTTGTCTAGAAAGTCTTTTGATACATATTAAGAAAAAAACTCTCCCACATAATCATGTTGTTGTATTGTTTTTTTTCTTTTTGTCAATTGACGTAAAAATGCGACACTGGATACTCAATACACAACAAAACCAAGAAGATATTATTTTCAGAGACAAAATGCTGAAAAGAAATTTGAAAATGGCAATAGGAGCAGGTTCTTCATTGTCTAAAAATATTAATAACCCTTTCCTTGGACAAAGTGTTGTATTTTCGCCTCTGAATCCACATGCAGCTGTTTCTATTCTACTACAACTAACGCAAGAAGATTTCTTTATGCCAATAATATCAGAGCAAGACGCAAACGCCATAGATACTGTATTCACACAAATAAAAAGTCTTGTAATTCTTGCATAGTAAGTTTTAAATAAAAGCAAATCCTTACCACATAAATTCCATACATGAACGTGAAGCTAACAACAGCAAAGTCTGAATTTTCGCCGCCAGCAGCAGGATCAACACATGTGAAAAATGTTGTGCCAAATGCAATTTCCACAGAAATCTCCCTGCCAAACATTAACTTCAAATACTCTTGTTTAAAACATTGGTCCACTGAGCTGAATGCAACTCCACCCATTTCAGAGTTGATAAGATCTGGACGATCACTCATGATTATCTTCAATCTTCTATGTTTGTCGCCATCTTGCCACTGAAAATAATATAATTTCAAAAGTCAGATGTTCTCTTCACAAACAAAACAAAATATCAATATTGCAAAATAAACAATAAACTCACTCTGGGAATCAAATGTTGCATGTGCATACACAGATGTGTTTGCTCCAAACTGATGCATGATTGACAAGCTAGTGCAATCTGAATTGCCTTGAATACTGGCTTGTTCGTCAATAAATCTACCTTGCTGATTAACTTGGTATAAAAATTCATTTCACTTGTTAATGTGGATATTGCAATGAAAGAAGTATTGCCCACACATAGCAATGGTGCTACTGTTTCGTAGAAGAAGCCACTACTAACATATGCAGCTTCTTCTAGTATTATTACATCTGACCCAAAAAAATATGTTAGTATTAGTCATCATCAACAATACTATATTTTTGAAAAACAAACAATTTAAATATTCACCTCCACCAGTTCCTTTTGTCGTGGAAACCTACAGAAACAAAATCACAAATTAGTATAATGTTACATAAGAATATTTGTGTCATAATCAAAATTCTCAATGTTTATATGTGAAATATATAATTCAAAACAAAACTACTGCTCTTGAAAATTAATGCTGGTGAAAGAAAAAAAGAAAACGAAGATATAAACTACAATCAATGTGCAATCTATTCATAAGTGTATTCAATACAAATGAAAAAAATTGAGAATTCATTATACACCAACTTAGATAAGTCTTTTCCCAGGATGAAATACGAGCGCAAATCGTGTGAACATGGCCGGAAAAAATGCTACTGCATTGATTGTGCTGTGTTAATGGATTCCATCTCAGAAAATATGCATCGTATTGGAAAAGAACAAAAAGAAAATGACAAAAAAGTGTAAACTTTGTTTTAATGTAAAAATAAACTCATCTCATTTTGTCTATGCAGTTTCCAAACCAATAAATTCGTGACAGATGAAAATATGAGATTTCACCGTTTAGGATATGTTGGTGTTGGTAACAGTACAAACAACTATTCCATACACAATCAAATAAATATTAGAAACGAGAGAAAACAAAAACAATATTTATATTTTTTTTACTCAAAACTGTCAAAGCATTAAAGTTTTGTATGTGCTGTTTTTTGAAAATGACATAAAAGAGATGCTAATTCCATCTTTGTTTTGTTTAGTAGTTCATTACATATCACTTGTTCACTCATTCGCTTTCTCCTTTCTTCTATATTTAGTGCGTGATCATTTTTTTGTAATGCCTGTTGATCTTCTTGTTGTTTTTGCATACTCAATCGCATTGTAAATATATCTTGTTGTTTTTGTTCTATTAGTTGTTGATCTTCATGTAGTTTTTCTAACTCTTTTTGTTGTTGTATTTTTTGTTGTTCTTGATCGTTTTGTTGTTGTCGTCGTAAATCTTCTTGTATTTTTTTTAACTCTTTTTGTTGTTGTAGTTTTTGTTTTTTTTTTTTTTTTTTTTTTTTTTTTTTTTTTTTTTTTTTTTTTTTGTTTTTGTTTTTTTTTTTTTTTTTGTGATTTTGGTTGTTGGAGTTGGGGTTGTGGTTGTGGTTGTTGCAGTTGTTGCA
>Ga0209384_1000272_pt1 | contig 35477 bp, 33 predicted proteins | sample CoawatmetaG05DNA_FD_187511 | JGI IMG/M metagenome (GOLD analysis project Ga0209384, IMG submission 187511) | Marine microbial communities from the West Antarctic Peninsula - Coastal water metaG058-DNA (SPAdes) (version 2) | ecosystem: Environmental > Aquatic > Marine > Coastal ... | reverse complement strand
GAAAGAATAAGAGGAATTAACAGGTAATTCATTTACTAATTTTGATTTTTTTATTATAAGCAATAATTCAACTTTTAAATCTTATGGAAATTAAAAAAGTAGTAGTTATTGGCTCGGGAACAATGGGCAGTGGAATTGCTGCACACTTATGTAATGCAAACATCCCTGTAACTTTATTAGACCTAAAGACAGAGATAAGTGAACAAGCTAGAGATAGAATACATAAGTCTAAACCACCACTTTTATTAGATAAATCAAAAATAAATAATATTAAAGTTGGAAATATTGTAGATAATTTCGATGAGGTTAAAGAAGCAGATTGGGTAGTAGAAGCTGTTGTTGAAAGAATAGATATCAAACATGATATCTATAAAAAAATATTTAAAGAAAGAAAAAAGGGTGCAATAGTTTCTTCAAACACATCCTCCATACCTATTAAAGTCTTATCTGAACATTTATCAGAAGAAGAAAAAAAAGATTTTTGCATTACTCACTTTTTTAATCCAGTTAGATACATGGGGTTATTAGAGATAGTTAAAAATGAAAATAATGATTTAGATAAAATAAACTCTTTAAAATATTTTTGTGAAGCAGAACTTGGAAAAGGTGCAATTATTTGTAATGATACTCCAGGTTTTTTAGGAAATAGATTAGGAGTTTTTGCAATGCAGGTTGCAATGACTGAGGCTTTTAAAATGAAACTTAGCATAGAAGAAGCTGACGCAATTTTTGGAAGACCAATGGGTATACCAAAAACAGGTGTGTTTGGTCTTTATGATTTAATTGGTATTGATCTAATGGCTGATGTTTTAAAAAGTTTTATCAAAGAATTACCAGAAAATGATCTTTTTCAAATAGTTGCAAAAGAAATTCCTTTAGTAAAAATGTTAATTGAAACTGGGTACACAGGTCGAAAAGGTAAGGGTGGATTTTATAGAGTTAATAAAACTGGTGATGTAAAAGTCATGGAAGCAATTAATCTTGAAACAGGAGAATATGCAGCAAGTAAAAAGATTAATATTAAATCAGATAAAGTAGATCTTAAAAAATTAATCTCAAGAGAAGACAAGTATGGTGAGTATGCTTGGTCTGTTATTTCTAAAATTATTAAATATGCTTCTTCTTTAGTTCCATCAATTACAAAAGATTTTAATGATATCGATGAAGCAATGAGGTTAGGTTTTAATTGGACTAAAGGCCCATTTGAAATGTTGGAAGAAATTGGAGTAGAAGTTTTTTTTGATAAGATTGATAATTTTGAAGGAAATACGTTTTTAGAAAATCTATCTCAAAATAGAAATCAAGATTTTTATGGATCTAGACAAAAATATACTGACATTGAAACATTTGGGAAAGCTAAAAAGAAAGCATTAAGTGTAGATGGAAATAGTTCAGCTCAGATATATAGATTTAATGATTACAATATTGTTGAGTTTACTACTAAAGCAAATGCTCTTGATTATAATTCAATGGATGCTTTAAAAAAAGCTACAGATAAACCATTGATTATAATAAATGAAAGTATGCAATTTTCTGCTGGAGTAAATTTGAGTTATACAATGAATTTTGCCAACAAGAGTGACTTTAAATCTATAGAAAAATTTATTAGATACTTCCAGGAGACTTGTAAACATCTTAAATACTCTAAACACCCAGTTGTTTCTGCACCATCAGGATTAACCCTTGGTGGAGGATTTGAAGTTATGGTTCAAAGTAATTTTGTAGCCTCACATACAAATATTTTAGTTGGACTAGTTGAAACGATAGTTGGACTAATACCAGCTGGTGGGGGATGTAAGGAAATGTTAGCAAGATGGCTTGATACAGATGAAGCTAAAAAAGATCCTCATTATGCTCCATTAAAGGTATTTGATATTATTGGTTATGGAAGAACTGCAACCTCCCCAGTTGAGGCAGAGCCCATGAAATATTTAAAACCAGAGGATAAAAAGATAATGAATAGGAATAGTTTATTAGAAGTTTCAAAAAAAATATTAGATAGCAATAAAGAATTTAAAGCTCCATCAGAGACAAAATTTAAACTGCCAGGAAAAACTGTTTTAACAGAAATGTACAAAATTTTAGAAAAACTTTATAATGAAAAAGTCATTCTTGATCATGGTTTAGTTGTAGCTAAAGAATTAGCACATGTTCTAAGTGGGGGAGATACAACTATTGATAAAATTTTATTAGAAGATGATTTGTTCAAGTTAGAATTAGATGCATTTATGAGATTGATAGAAACTAATGAAACACAAGATAGAATTAAACATACTTTAGCAACGGGGAAACCTTTAATTAATTAAGCATTTTAAAGCTATTTATAAAATCTGGCCTAGGAACTATAGGAAATTTAGGTATAAATTTTATTGTTTTCAAAACTTCGAAACCATAAAGAATTTTACCAACAGGTGTATATTCTCCCTCAAATAAAGGTTCATTCTGAAGTATTATAAAGAATTGGCTGTCTTCTGTGTTTAATTCAAAAGTTCTAGCCAAGCCAACACTACCTTTATAATATTTGAATTTTCCATCAAGTTCTGATTTAATTGTACCAAGTCCAGATTTGCCAGTACCCACTTTTCCATAATTTAAATTTTCTCTCTTACCGAACTCTAAGTCACCAGCTTGAATTAATTTGTTTTCTATAACTCTATGAAAAGCTGCATCATTATAAGCACCTAGTTTTATTAGTTTTTTAAATCTTTTCACTGCATTAGGGGAAATGTTTGGATACAGTTCTATTATAACATTCCCACATTCTGCATTAAGAATCACAACATTCTCTGGGTTATCAAATTTAATATCATTTGGATTATAATTTTTAACAAATAAACATTTGTTTTTAAGAATTATTAATGATGTAAAAGTAAAAACTCCTAAAATAATTAGAAATATTAATATAATTTTTTCTGATTTTGAAATTTTAATTTTTGCTATCATGATCTAAAATTTAAAGGTGTTATCTATTTTTAGAACATTTTTTTTAATAAACAAAATTTTTTTTTCAATAATAGGATCATTACTGTAAACCTTATTTTTATAAAATATTAAATGAGAGAAAACTTCAGCCATATCTTCTGATGCAGTAGATTTTGCATATTCTGTAAAAAAACCACCCTCATCTAATAAATCTAGATTCCAATTATTATTGCAAGTAGAACACTTACTGTACTTAAAATTTTTTTTATTAAAATTTTTCCATATATTTTTATCAAATAATTCTTTGTAGTTATCATTAATAATATGAAATAGTTCATGATGAATAGCTCTTTCAAAGTGGTTTTCATTAAATTTAATATCAAGAATTAAAGTTCTGGTTTTATTATTTGGTATCCCAGCAGTATTAATTCCTGTAATTGATAAATTTTCACACAAAACTACATACTTTAGGCCAATTATTTTTAAAAAATTTAAAGAATATCTGTCAAGATTTTTTTTGATAATTTTATACTTTTCATCTAAAATTTTTTTATCTGAATTATAGCAATTAATATTTTTTTTAACATTAAAGCCTAGCCTAAATGGTTTAGTTGCATACAAATATCTTAGTTCATTTTTAGTATTGATATTATAAATTTCTAGATTAGGAATTTTAATTAAATTATAAATGGTATCAGCTTTAAGAGGGGTTATGACGATGAAAAATAGTAAAATAGTTCTGAACAAGATCATAAATATTAATTTTGAAGATATTCTAAATTAGAAGAATATGGTACATTTTATTTATAAATGAAAAAAGATAGAAATAAAAATCCGATACAACCTATTAGTGGAACTAAAGTTCCAAGATTTGCTGGACCATCTACCTTTGCAAGATTACCTGAATTAAGAGATGTAGAAAGTTGTGATGTAGCAATCGTTGGAATTCCATTTGATGCGGGTACTAGTTATAGACCTGGTGCGAGATTTGGACCCATGAGTATTAGACAGGCGTCGAGACATTTAAGAACTAATTATCATCCCAGTTATGATGTTGAACCATTTAAAGTTCAACAAGTTGCTGATGCAGGTGACATCACATGTAATCCTTTTAATATCGATGAAGCTATTAAACAAATAGAAGAAGGTGCTACAGAACTTTTAAATAGAGTTAGTGGTATTATTAGTTTAGGTGGTGATCATACAATCGCTCTTCCTTTACTTAGGGCTATTAATAAAATGAATAATGGACCAGTTGCATTAGTACATTTTGATGCTCATCTGGATACATGGGACACATATTTTGGGGCGCCTTATACTCATGGAACTCCTTTTAGAAGAGCAAGAGAAGAAAATTTATTCCTAGATGATGCCTCAATGCATGTTGGGATTAGAGGTCCTCTTTACAGTAGAGACGATATTAAAAATGATGAGGAATTTGGTTTTAAAATCATTCATTGTGATGAATTTCAAACTCAAGGAATAGATAAAATTGTTGAAAGAATAAGAAAAAGAGTTGGAAACAATCCACTTTATTTATCTATTGATATAGATGTTTTAGATCCTGCTTTTGCACCAGGAACAGGCACACCTGAAATTGCTGGAATGACTACAAGAGAAATGGTTAATGTTATAAGAGGCCTTTCAGGTTTAAATCTAATTTCTGCTGATGTAGTTGAGGTGTCTCCAGCATATGACCATGCAGAAGTCACATCTTTAGCAGCAGCTACGATTGTTTATGAATTAACTAATTTGTTTGCAAAAGTTAAAAGATAATATAATTTTTTAAAAATGTTAGATAAAAAAAACTTTTATATAAATGGAGAATGGGTTTCTCCAAAAAAATCAAATGATTTCAAAGTAATTGATCCTTCAACTGAAGAGGAATGTGCAGTTATATCTTTAGCTGGAGTTGATGATGTAAATGATGCTGTAAGTGCTGCAACTAAAGCATTTGAAACTTGGGCATTTTCTACTAAAGAAGAAAGATTAAAATATTTAGAAGCCCTTTATGAAGTTTATAAAAAAAGATGGAATGATATGGCTGAAGCAATCTCGCTTGAAATGGGATCGCCGATAGATTTTTCAACACAATTACAAGCTGGTACAGGTGCTAGCCACATCAAATCTTATATAAAAGTTTTAAAAGAATACACATTTGAAGCAAAATTAGGAGAACATGCTCTTAATAATAATATTTTACATGAACCAAAAGGAGTTTGTGCGTTAATAACTCCATGGAACTGGCCAATGAATCAGGTTTGTTTAAAAGTGATTCCTGCTATAGCAGCTGGTTGTACAATGGTTCTTAAACCATCTGAGATAGCTCCATTATCATCAGTAATTTTAGCAGAAATGATTGATGAAATTAAACTACCAAAAGGTGTTTTTAATCTTGTTAACGGAGATGGTGCTGTTGCTGGTAATGCACTTACTAGTCATCCAGATGTAAACATGGTTTCATTTACGGGATCAACTAGAGCAGGTGCTTTAATTTCTCAAAACGCTGCAAGTGATTTTAAAAGAGTTAGTCTTGAACTTGGAGGAAAAGGTGCAAATATTATATTTAAAGACGCTGATGCTGAAGCAGTTGAAAGAGGCGCCTTAAGATGTTTTAGAAATTCAGGACAATCATGTAATGCTCCAACAAGAATGTTGGTTGAAAAATCAATCTATGCAGATGCAGTAGAAAGAGTTAAAAATTTTGCTAACTCAATGAAAGTAGATGTTGCAACAAAAAATGGTGATCATATTGGTCCCGTTGTTTCAAAAACTCAATTTGAAAAAATTCAAAAATTAATACAGGTTGGAATTGATGAAGGTGCAAAATTAGTTGCTGGCGGAACTGGCAAACCAGTGGGTCTTGATAAAGGTTATTTTGTTAAACCTACAGCATTTGCGGATGTTAATAACCAAATGCAGATTGCAAGAACAGAAATATTTGGACCTGTTTTGTCAATTATACCTTTTGAAACTGAAGAAGAAGCTATTGCTATAGCTAATGACACTCCGTATGGATTGTTAAATTTTATTCAAACTCAAGACCAAGAAAAAGCTAATAGAGTTGCTAGAAAATTAAGATCAGGAATGGTCGATATTAATGGTGCAGGCTTAGCTCCAGACGCTCCTTTTGGTGGATACAAACATTCAGGTATTGGTCGTGAAGCTGGTAAATTAGGTTTAGAAGAATATTTAGAAGTTAAAGTAGTTAGTGGCTGGAACGATTAGTTTACAACAGAATTTTTTTTTATTCCTTCAAGAAGACTCAAACATTTCTTTAACTCATCAAGAATTATAAATTCATCGATTTTGTGAGCTTGTTCAATAGAGCCTGGTCCACAGACGACTGTGCTTATTCCTATTTCTTGAAATAAACCAGCTTCAGTTCCAAATGACACAACTTCTCTAGTATTATCTCCCGTTAGACTTGAAACTAACTCACAAGCGGCTGATTGTTCATCTCTATCAAAACCAATAACTTCACCAATAATTTTTTTCTTAATTGATGCGTTGGGAAAAACTTTTTTCATATCTGGCAAAAGTACTTCATTTGCATATTTATCTAGTTCTGCATTTAAAAAAACACCATCTTCTTTAATCACAGGTCTTGTTTCCCAGTTAACATGACACTTATCTGCTATTACATTGTGAGCTATACCGCCAAAAACCCCTCCAATTGAAAGAGTAGAATGTGGAGGATCAAAAATAGAGTCTTTAGGACCTCTTTCTTTTAGTTTTTCTCTTAATTCAATTAGTTTATTCACATATCTTGATGCATATTCAACGGCACTTACACCTTTGTGTGGAGCAGAGCTATGACCTGCTAAACCCTCAAAATAAGTTGTGTATTCATAACATCCTTTGTGTGCATCTATTATTTTCATATTAGTAGGCTCACCAATTATACAAATTCCATCTTTAACACCTCTTTTTTTTAACTCTTCAATTAAAATTGGAGCTCCTATACAGGCAGTTTCTTCATCAAACGTATATGAGAAATGAATATCTCTATCTAAATTTGCTTCAGCATAAATAGGAGCAAAAGCTAATGTACAAGCAATAAACCCTTTCATGTCACAAGAACCTCTACCAAAAAGTTTGTCATCTTTTATTGTTGCAACAAATGGATCAGTACTCCATCCTTTAGAAACGGGAACAACATCGGTATGGCCTGATAAGATTATAGGTTTTTTATTACTAGGTTTTTTTGCTTTAAGTGTAGCAAAAAGATTAACTCTTTTTTTTTCATCATCAAAAGTTCTAAATGATGTAGCACCTAGTTTGTTTAAAATTTCATCACAATAGTTAATTAACGAACTATTGTCTTCTCCAGATATGGTTTTGAAACCAATTAAATCAGTTAAGATTTTAACAGAGTTGCTGAATAATTGATCTGAACTATTTTCTGTACTCATAATATAGTTGTATTATATATTAAATTTATGAAAGAACAAATAACCTATGATATTTTTGACAAAGTAGACATTAGAGTAGGCACTGTAATATCAGTTAAAAAAAATGAAAAAGCTAGAAAACCTTCACTAGTAATTGAAGTGGATTTTGGAAAAGATATAGGTGTTAAGCAATCATCTGCTCAAATTACCCATTATTACAATGAAGAAAATTTAAAAGGCAAACAAGTTATTGGTGTTTGTAATTTTCCAGAAAAAAATATTGCTGGTGTAGTTTCACAAGTTCTTATTTTAGGTTCGATTGATAAAGAAGGTAAAGTTATATTAGTTCACCCATCTCAACAATCAGAGAACGGGCTTCCAATCGCTTAAACTTTATGCATCCTGAATTATTTTTATTAATAGGAATTTCTTGTTCATTAGGTTTTACACCAGGACCTAATAATGCTGTTGCATCTTACTCAGGTTTTAATTTTGGTATAAAAAAAACAATTCCATTAATAATGGGAGTTTGGTTAGGTTATACAGTGTTAGTAATTTTGATCAATTTTGTATTGATATCAACTTTTATTAAATACCCACTGATCCAAGAAGTGATCAGAATATTAGGAACATTATTCTTGATATATCTAGCCTATAAGATTTCATTTTCGGAACCATCTAAAGAAGGTAAAAAAATTAATCCAGTAAAATTTATTGATACTTTTACATTTCAGTTTTTGAATCCCAAAGGAGTAATGGCAGCTATTACATTAATCTCAAATTTTGTATTAGAAGATGATTACTTAAATAGTTCTTTAACAGTTATTGTCGTTTGCTCTTTGACAGCTCTAACAAGTATTACAGCATGGGCTTTTTTAGGTAAGTTTTTAAGGAATTTTGCGACAAATAATAATTTTATTAAACGATTTAATTATGCTATGTCCTTGCTACTTATTGTTTGTATAATAGGGTTCTATATCTAAATTAAATGAAACCAGGAAACCAAAATTCTTATAACTCTCTAAAAACTATCAGTATTAATGATAGAGATTATAAATATTATTCTTTAGCAGAAGCAGAAAAAAATGGTTTAGATGGGATCTCAAAACTTCCAAAGTCATTAAAGGTTTTGTTAGAAAACCTTTTAAGGTACGAGGATGATCTGTCCGTTACTAAAAGCCAAATTGAGGCAATTAAAGAGTGGTTAAAAACTAAAAAATCATTAACTGAAATTGCCTACCGACCAGCTAGAGTTTTATTACAAGACTATACTGGAATTCCAGCTGTAGCTGATCTTGCAGCTATGCGAGAAGCGGTTAAAGAAAAAAATAAAGATCCTAATACAATCAATCCACTTTCTGCAGTTGATCTAGTTATTGATCACTCTGTGCAAGTAGATAAATCTGCAAAACCAGATTCATTTGAAAAAAATGTTGATATAGAATTTAAAAGAAACGGTGAGAGATACTCCTTCTTAAAATGGGGACAACAAGCTTTTAATAATTTTAGAATTGTTCCTCCTGGAACTGGGATTTGTCACCAAGTTAATTTAGAATATTTATCAAAAGTTGTCTGGTCTGAAAAATTTCAAGAAGAGGATTATTTATTTCCTGACACATTAGTCGGTACTGATAGCCACACTACTATGGTTAATGGCTTATCTGTTCTTGGGTGGGGCGTTGGTGGAATTGAAGCAGAAGCTGGAATGTTAGGTCAGCCAATTTCAATGTTAATCCCTGAAGTAATAGGATTTGAAGTAACAAATAAAATGCCAGAGGGCACGACTGCAACAGATTTAGTTTTAACGGTAGTAAAAATGTTAAGAGATAAAGGAGTTGTTGGAAAATTTGTTGAATTTTATGGAGAAGGTTTAAAGAATTTAACTCTTGCTGATAGAGCAACAATTGCAAATATGGCACCAGAATATGGAGCAACGTGTGGTTTTTTCCCAATTGATGAAGAGACATTAAAATATTTAAGATTTTCAGGAAGAGATGAGAACACAGTCAATATAGTTGAGAAATATGCAAAAGAACAAGGTTTGTGGGCTAATGATGAAATTGAATTTACTGATACTTTATCACTAGACATGTCTACAGTTGTTCCAACTATTTCAGGACCTAAAAGACCTCAGGACAAAGTTTTGTTAACAGATGCATCTACTGGATTTAAAAAAGTTTTTGAGGATGCAACTAGTAGAAAAGAGCAACATGTTTCAAAAGTGTCAGGAACAGATTATGAAATTAAAGATGGCTCAATATTAATTGCAGCTATTACTTCATGCACCAATACATCCAATCCAAATGTATTAATTGGCGCTGGTTTACTAGCAAAAAAAGCAGTTGATCTTGGTTTACAAACCAAACCATGGGTTAAAACATCATTAGCACCAGGCTCACAAGTAGTTACAGATTATTTAGCAAAAGCAGGACTAAATGTATTTTTAGATAAACTTGGTTTTAATTTGGTTGGATATGGTTGCACGACTTGCATAGGAAATTCAGGCCCTTTACCGGAGGAAATTGTTAAAGCAATAGACAAGGAAAACATCTACGCTGTGTCAGTTTTATCTGGAAATAGAAATTTTGAAGGAAGAATATCTCCACATATAAAAGCTAATTACTTAGCATCACCACCACTTGTAGTAGCTTATGCACTTGCTGGTCACATGGAATTTGATTTATACAAAGAACCTTTAGGAAAAAGTAAAGACGGTAAAGATATTTTTCTAAAAGATATTTGGCCATCTAATAAAGAAATTGAAGACACATTAAGAGAATCTCTTAACGCAGAGATGTTTGTTAAAAGATATTCAAATGTTTCAGAAGGACCTAAGCAGTGGCAAGAAATTAAAACTGAAAATACAAGTATTTACAATTGGGATTCAAGTTCAACTTATGTAAAGAAACCACCATTTTTTGAAAATTTACCTGATCAACCTGAAGGATTTAAGCCCATTAAAGATGCAAGACCACTTTTGATTTTAGGGGACATGGTTACAACTGATCACATTTCACCAGCAGGAAATATTCAAAAAGAAAGCCCAACAGGCGAATATTTTATGGAACATCAAATACTTCCAACGGACTATAACTCGTATGGATCAAGAAGAGGTAATCATGAAGTAATGATGAGAGGCACTTTTGCAAATATTAGAATAAGAAATGAAATGGCTCCAGGAACAGAAGGTGGATTTACAAAACTATATCCAGAAGAAAAAGTGATGCCAGTTTATAATGCTGTAGAGGAATATAAAAAAAGAGGAACTGATCTTGCTGTTATAGGTGGTAAAGAGTATGGAACAGGATCATCAAGAGATTGGGCTGCCAAGGGAACAAAACTATTAGGTGTTAAAGTTGTAATAGCAGAAAGTTTTGAAAGAATTCATAGATCTAATTTAATTGGAATGGGTGTTTTACCTCTACAATTCACCGAAGGACACGATAGACTTAACTTAAAATTAACAGGGTCAGAATTGATAACCGTTCTTCAAATAGAAGAAGGTATAAATCCATCAGATCATGTGCAGGTTGAAATAAAATATGCTTCAGGAGACATTAAAAAAATTAAAACTCTATGCAGAATAGACACTAAAAACGAATTAGAGTATTATAAAAATGGAGGAATACTCCAGTATGTACTAAGGAACATGATATAAAAATGGACGAAGAAATTACAATCATAGATACAAACGCAAGAAATGAAAGAATAAAGAATTTTTTTATAAATAATAAAAAAAAACTTATAATAACTGTTTCAATAATATCAGTAATTATAATTGGGTATCTATCATTTGAAAATTCTAAAGAAAAAAATAAAATTAAATTAGCTAATCAATACAACTTAGCATTAATAGATCTTAATCCTGAAAATAAACAAAAAACAATTGATGAAATGATCAATGTCGTAAAAAGTAATGATGCGACTTATTCTCCACTAGCGTTATATCACCTGTTAGACAATAATTTATTAGAGAACAATGATGAGATAAATATATTATTTGATGAGTTAATTGAAAAAACAAACCTTGATAATGAAATCAGGAATTTAATTATATATAAAAAAGCATTATTTAATTCAGAATTTGTAAGCGAAAATGAATTATTAAAAATACTTAATCCAGTAATTAACTCTGAAAGTATTTGGAAGTCCCATGCATTATATTTACTAGCAGAATTTTTTTACTCAAAAGAAGAAAAACAAAAAGCTAAAGAATTTTTTAACCAGATTATAGTTTTACCTAATGCTAACAGCGCAATTAAAACTGATTCACAAAAGAGACTAAATAGAGATCTTGGTGAATAAAGTACTACTATCAGTCCTAATCCTCTTAACCTTAAACAACTGCTCAGCAAGTAAAAAGGCAGGTTTTTGGAATAAAGATGACAAAGATCAACAGCAAATTGAAAATACTAAAACTATTTTAACTAAACAAATAAGACTTGAAGAAGAATTTAATTCAAATCTTTACGTTAAAATATCAAGTGGAAAGTTCAATCAAAACAGCTTGAATGATCAAAATGATACTGGTGAGCTAGCTTATGAAGGTGTCCTAGAGAAAATTGGAAAATATAAGTTTTCTAAATTTAATGATTTTGATTTTATTAGTCCTAATCCTTTGTTTTATAATAAAAATTTAGTTTTTTACGAAAACAAAGGTGCAATAACTCTTTACGATGAAAACCAAAAAACCCTATGGAAAAATAATTTTTATAATAAAAGTGAAAAGAAAATTAAACCAAGACTAAACTTTGCATTAAAAAATAATACATTAATTGTAACTGATGATGTGGCTAAATATTATGCAATTAATATTGATACAGGTGAACTGTTATGGACGAAAACAAATATAGTTCCTTTTAATTCTAATATTAAATTAAAAGACAATGTTTTTTATGCAGTAGATTATAAAAATATTTTAAGGTCAATATCAATACAAGACGGTTCAGAAATATGGAATTTAAAGACAGAAGAATCTTTAACAAAATCAAACACCAAGATATCCGTAACGCTTGATGAAAAAAATATTTATTTTAATAATTCTATTGGAGACATCACAGCGGTGGATATAAAATCTGGTCAGCTTATTTGGCAGCTCCCTACACAAAATAACAATATTAGTCAAAATGCATTTCAGTTATCAAATTCAGAATTAGTTATTAATGAAAATACAATATTTTTCTCTAATAATAAAAATGAATTTTATTCTATTGATACAGCTACAGGATTAATTAATTGGAAAACTGAAATTAGCTCAGATCTTAAGCCTGTTGTTATTGGTAAACTTATAATAACCATATCTGAAAAAGGATATTTATATATAATTGATAAAAAATCAGGAAACATAATAAGAATTAATGATTTATTTAAAAATTATAAAGATAAAAAAAGAAACCAAATAAAACCTACTGGTTTTTTTGTAGCTTTGAATAAAATATATTTAACTAATAGTGATGGAAAATTAATTATTGTAAATAGTAATGATGGTAACATCTTGAATGTATTAAAAATTTCAGGTGGTAAAATTTTACAACCATTTATAAATGAGAATAATCTTTTTTTAATAAGCAATGGTTCTATTATTAAATTTAATTAATAATGTTTCTTAAGTTACTTGATAAATTAGGAAGAAAAAAAGTTGTTTTAGATCGAGGACCTTCCCATCCCAAATTTAATGAAGCTAAACCCTGGATGAATAGATATTATGTCTTATTAAGACATAGGCCAAAATGGTTTCCATTTAATATTTTATTACACGAAATGTTAGCTGACGATCATAAGGAAGGAGTTCACAATCATACATTTCCTTACATAACAGTGATATTAAGAGGGGGTTATTGGGAAACACTAAATACTGGAAGATTTTGGAGATCGCCTGGATATATTGGTTTCAGGTCAGCAAATAATTTGCATAGGGTTGATCTTAAACCAGACACAAGACCGCTTACTTTGTTTATATCCGGACCCTTTGGATTAAGAAAAGGTCCTAGATCAGAATATGGTATAGATTTTAAAACAAAAAAATGAATTTAAATAAATTATTTCTTAGTTATTGTAAAATTAACAATTTAGAAATTAATTCCAATCAATTAGGTACAATAGAAGAATTGAATTTATTCTATAATCAAAACTTTAATAAATCACTTTTAAAAAAAATATTTACTAAGCAAAATTATAAAACAGGGTTTTATTTACAAGGCGATGTGGGTGTAGGTAAAACTATGATATTAAATTTTTTTTATAATAATTTTGATAAAACTAAGCAAAGATTTCATTTTAATGAGTTTATGATTAGTTTTCATGATTTTGTATTTAAAAATAAAGAAAATACACAAGAAAATATTATAGATAAATTTGTCAAAAAACTAAAAAGTAAATCTAAATTAATTTATTTTGATGAGTTTCAGGTTACGAACATCGTAGATGCTATGATTTTAGGTAGCTTATTCAAAAAAATATTTAACGAAAATATAAAAGTTTTATTTTCATCAAATACTAAAATAAATGATCTTTACAAAAATGGATTACAAAGAGATCAATTTCTTCCCTTTATTAAAATAATGAAGGAAAGATCCAACCAGACAAAATTGATTATCCAGGATGATTATAGAAAGTCTGTAAAAAATAGAAATGAAAGATATTTTTATCCATTAAATGAATCAACAAATTTTAAACTTAATAAATTTTTTAGAAAAATAACTAAAAATCTTACTAATAAAGAAATGATCCTAAGCATTAAAGGTAGAAAGCTTACTATCAAGAATTACTTTGATGGAATAGCACTTTTTGATTTTAAAGAGCTATGTTCTAAAAATATTGGAGCAGAAGATTATATAAAAATAGCCAAGGTATGTAATTTTATTGTTATAGAAAATATTCCAATTTTTAAAAGTGACAATTCTAATCAACAACAAAGATTTATTACTTTAATTGATATACTTTATGAAAAAAATATACCACTTATGATTACCTCTCAATTACAATTAGACTTATTAAGCTCTTCAGAAGATTTAAAAAAAATATTTAAAAGAACTATTAGTCGACTGTATGAATTAACATCTATTAAGTATACGTAGGTATGAGACAAGAATTTTTTAACTTAGATTTGAGTACAGATGGCCAGAGACTCTATGAATTTACAAACCAAACTAACAAGTGGATCAATGACAATTAATTTAATAATGGAATTATCAATATAAGTATTCAACACACCAGTGCTTCTTTAATAATTCTAGAGAATGCTGACCCAGATGTTCAAACTGACTTAATAAATTTTTTTAATCAACTGGTACCAATGGATAATTCCCTTTACATTCATACAGCAGAGGGAAAAGATGACATGCCTGCACACATTAAGTCTGCACTAACTAATAATCAAATATCTATAAGCGTTAAAAATAATGAGCTATTACTTGGCACTTGGCAGGGGTTATATCTTTTTGAGCATAGAATTGAGAAACAAAACAGATTGATTATTCTACATTATTTAGGTGATTAGTTTTTTTTAATTGTTTTAAAAGCATCTAACGCAGCATTTCTTGCTTTAGCGTGATCTACAATTGGTTTTGGATAGTTGACACCGATAACTACTTTAATCTGCTCTTGGTATTTGGTTTCAAGTTCCCATGGTTTATATAAAAATTTATTGGGCATGTTTTTAAGTTCTGGCACCCATTTTTTTGTATAAATCCCATCTTTGTCAAATTTTTCACCCTGAAGAATAGGGTTGAAGATTCTAAAGTAAGGAGCTGCATCTGCACCACATCCTGCAACCCATTGCCATTGGGCAACGTTACTAGCTTCATTATAATCTACCAAACAATTTTTAAAATGTTTTTCACCTTCCATCCAATGAATTCTTAAATGCTTAACAAGAAAAGAAGCAACGATCATACGCACTCTATTATGCATCCATCCCGTTTCATATAATTCTCTCATTCCAGCATCTACGATGGGGTATCCTGTCATACCTGCTTTCCAAGCTTTAAGAAATTTATCATTTTTAACCCAAGGAAAATTATCAAAATCTTTTCTAAGGTTACCTTTTAGCATTTGTGGGAAGTAATTAATTAAACTATGAGAAAATTCTCTCCATCCTAACTCATTAATATATTTTCTATATCCAATTTTTTTAACCTTAATTTCTTGGCATTTCTTCCAAATTGTTTCTACATGTATTTGGCCAAATTTTAAGAAAGGAGATAACTTGGAGGTTCCATTTACACCTGGAATATCTCGTGCATCTCCATAGTCCTCAATTCTATTGTTTATTAATTCTTGTAAATATTTTTTAGCTTCTTTTTCAGATGGTACCCAATATTTCTCAAATTTCTTATGCCAATCTTTTTTAGGCAAAATTTCTTTTATAGAAATTGAATTTTTAAATATGTTTATTTTTTTAACTTTTGACTTAACTTGTATTAATCTAGAAGGTGCTTTTGAAATATAATGTTGTTCAGTTTTTTTCCAAAAAGGAGTGAATACTTTATAGGGTGTACCATCGTCTTTAGTCATTTCCTGAAACTCTACTAGAATGTTTCCTTTAAAATATTTATATTGAACTTCATTTTTAATAAATAGATCTCTTATTTTTTTACCTTTATTAATTATATCTGGCTCGTAAACTTTACTCCAATAAACAGTAACATCATCTTTCTTTTTTAAAATTGATAATACCTCTAGTTCATCACCCAACTGAACTTCTAATGTAATATTTAATTTCTTTAGATCAATATTAAAATTTTCCAATGATTTAGACAGCCACCATTTTTGGGCCTCTCTTTTTTTATCAAAGTTTTTTGGGTTATATATATAAAGAGCATTTACATGCTCATGATTTTGAGTTGCAGTAGCTAACGCTTCGTTATATTCAATTCTAAAATCTTCTCTGATCCAAACAATGGCTTTTTTTGTCATATTTACTTAGATTTTTTGTAATCCATCATTTAGTAATTTTTGGTACATTGCGTTATCAGTTAAACCCTCACAGCCAAATAAAAGCACGTTTGATTGTTCATTTAACTCTAACTTATCTAAGTATTCTTTATTATTAAATGAGCCTATTAACGCAATTATACCTGGAACCGCACATTCGCCAGCTATTATTTTTTCATCAGATAAACGTTTTTCTGCTAGTAATGCAACCGTAGTTGAGATTGCTTCATCAGGTATAGTTAAACAATAATTCGAAGAGTTTCTTAAAATCTCCCAGGCAATACTAGATACATCTCCACAAGACATGCCGCCCATTACTGTTTCTTTTTTTATATCAACACTTGTGGGTTTATTATTCTTAATACTTTGTAAAACACAATCTGCATTTTCTGGTTCTACAATAATAAATTTTGGAATGTTTTTTGATAATTTTGCAAAGCCAGCAATCATTGCTGCAGCCATTCCTCCAACTCCTGCTTGAAGAAACACATGTGTTATTGAATTAGATTTTACTTCATCTAAAATTTCTTTAACCATTATGGTGTATCCAGCCATAATTAATTTTGGTACTTCTTTGTAACCTTCCCAAGACACATCTTGTATAATTTCCCAATTATTTTCTTTAGATTGTTTTATGCATTCTTTTAATGAATTATCATAATTACCTTTAACTCTAATCACCTCAGCATCCAATTTACGCATTGCTTCTGCTCTAGATTCACTAACAAATTCACTTATAAATATTTTACATTTTATTCCTAGTCTTTGTGCGCCCCATGCAACAGATCGGCCATGATTTCCTGCTGTAGCTGTTGATACTGTTATATCTTTTTTTTCACTAGCAATCTTATAAACAGCAAAAGCTCCACCTAACGCTTTAAAGGATTTTAGATCAAATCTCTTGTCTTCATCTTTGTAGTAAATATTTTTGAATTTTAATTCATCATTTAATTTATTTAACTTAATCAGTGGAGTAGAAGTGTAGTTATCCCAACTGGATATAGCATTTATTGCTTCATCTATAAATTTTTCTGGTAATTGAGTAAGTATATTTTCTTTATTAAAATTATACTCTTTATTTTCTAAAAAAGATGTAATGGACCAAAGGTCCTTCTGAAGGATTGATTTCATTTTTATTAACAATCAAGTGTGCTATTTTTTTCCCAGTGAGTTACTGAGCTTTTCTTATCAAACTTTTCGTTTTTATAAAAATCTTTAATTTCTATATTTTTTAATTTTATATAACTTGTTATAACATCATCTCCAAATGCTTCCTTAAGTTCCTTGCTATTTTGAAGAAAATTTAAAGCATCCTCAATTTCATTAGGTAATTTATTTAAGTTTGGGTAATTTTTATAATCAGTGTACATATTACAAGTTAGTGGTTCACCAGGGTTAATTTTATCATTTAAACCGTAAAGTCCTGCAGCAATAATACCAGCTTGAAGTAAGTAGGGGTTAGATGAACCGTCCATTAATCTTAACTCAAATCGACCTGCATCTGGAACTCTAATCATATGTGTTCTGTTATTTCCTGTATAAGAAATACTACTTGGTGACCATGTTGCACCAGATTTTGTTGGTGGTGCATTTATTCTCCTATAGCTATTAACTGTTGGGTTAAAAAATGCAGAAAGTGGTTGGGCTAACTTCATTACACCGCCCAAGAAATTATAAGCAAGTTTACTTATGCCAAGTTTATCACTGGTATCTAAAAATTTATTTTTGTCATTATTCCAAAGAGAAACATGAGCATGACAACCATTCCCAGTTAAATTACTAAAAGGTTTTGGCATAAATGTTGCTCTAAGCCCATGTTTTTCTGCTAAAGATTTTACCATATATTTAAAGAAGACATGTCTATCTGCTGTAATTAAACAATCATCATAATCCCAATTCATTTCAAACTGTCCATTAGCATCTTCATGGTCATTTTGATATGGATGCCATCCCATTTGAATCATAGCATCACAAATTTCTTTAATTAGATCATACCTTCGCATTAATGCTGATTGATCATAACAAGGTTTTGATTGAGTATCTCTTAGATCTGCAATATTTGAACCATCTTGAGAAATTAAGAAATATTCACACTCTACTCCAGATTTCATTTGTAATTCTTTTTTATTCAATTTAGTTATTTGTTCTTTAAGCATAACTCTTGGGGATGCTTTTACAGGTTTTCCACCCATCCATAAATCTGATGCAAGCCAACCAACTTCTTTATTCCAGGGTAATTGAATTAAACTATCTGGATCTGGAATAGCAAACATGTCTGTATCGGCAGGTGAGATATCTAGCCATGTTGCAAAGCCTGCAAATCCAGCGCCATTTTTTTGCATTTCTCCAATTGCTTCAGTTGGGACTAATTTTGATCTTAAGATACCAAATAAATCTACAAAGCTAATTAAAAAATATTTAATTTTTTTTTCTTTAGCAATTCTAGATAAATTTATTGCCATTATTTTAAAAAAGAAAAAATTGTTTCTTTGTAATAAATTAAATTGACACCAATTATTATTATTATGGCTGCAATAACCCCATATTTAGCTTTTGGGAATAGTACACCTATCATTTTACTTGGTCTCTGATCTTCGTTATTATTTTCTGTCATATTGAATTTTTATATAAAAAAGGGCGCCACAATTATATAGCGCCCAAAGTCTATTTTATATTACCAATCAGTAATATTGCTTTTATGATCATTTGCACCATGTCTTTTCCTAGCTAATCTTGCAAGTTTTTCACTTTCAGATTTGTTAGTAATGACATGCCAGCCAATCCAAAAAACTACACCAAGAATTACTAGTAAAGTTTCAGTGGATCCAGCTCCCGGATAAACTGCTCCGACAACCTCTTTTGCACTTAGATGATCTATCCAGTTTGTAACTGTAGCCATATTTTTCTCCTTTACTTAGTTGAAGAGGCGACTGCTTTTTCAGCTTCTCTATCGTCCTCCATTATTTCATAGTCTAGTCCTGCTATTTCAACTTCACGCGGTATTCTTAACTTACCAAAAGCGCTTAGTATTCTAGCAATAACGTAGCCTGGTAACATTCCAAGAACTCCAAACATTATAATTGCTCCAAGGAATTGTCCCAGTGGATTGATTGATGCATAAGTTGATCCGTCCCACATAGCTCCAACACTGTATCCAGATGAAGGATAGCCATTTAAAACAAACCCACAAATTATAAGTCCGGCGACTCCAGCATAACCATGAACCGCTACTGCACCAACTGCATCATCGATTTTGAACTTACGTTCAACCCAGTAATGCATTTTATATGCAATAACTACACCGATCGCACCAATAAGCATTGCTTGTATCGGATGATACAAATCATTACCTGCAGATGCACAAATGATACCTGCTAGTCCACTTGAGTATGTCCAGAAAGGATCACCTTTGGCGACCACGTATCCAGCTAATAATCCACCTGATAATGACATCAGGAAGTTATAGGTTATTCCACTCAGTGTAGTAGGGGTTACATATATGTTTGTTGCTGTCCAGTACGTGACACCTTCCATTCCATACTCAGGTCCAAGATCAAATATCGGAATATTACATGCCGCATAAAATCCCCAAAAACCAGTATAGATTAAAAACAATCCAACAGTTACTAACCATGGGTTTCTTGGCCCAATATTTCTTGGTTCACCACTTGACGAGAATTTTCCAATTCTAGGTCCTAAAACGATTAGAACACCTAAAGCAAACCCACCCGCAATTGCGTGAATTACTCCTGATGCGTAAGCGTCATGATACCCTAAAATTTTAAGCATCCATCCATCAAAGTGCCATCCCCAAGCAGCATCAATTACCCAGAAGCACGAACCAATTGCAATTGCTAAAATTCCAAATGCAAAAGTTGTAATTCTTTCAATGATTGCCCCAGAAACAATTGAAGCAGCTGTCCATGAAAACAGTAAGAATGCAGCCCAAAAAACTCCACTTATATGGTCACCTAAGTTAACCGCCATAAATTCAGAGTTGGCTTGATACCATTTTGCGCTAAAAGTGCTTTCGTCTGTAATTAGTGCTGCACTCTCAGTCATTATTGATGGAGCTATTCCCGGTCCTGTTGGGAGTGCCCAGTAAATCCACCAACCAAAGAAAAACCAAGTTACCGTTACTAACGGTATAACCATAGTATTTTTCATTAATGTATGTTGGTGATGTTTATAACGTGATGCTCCAACCTCATACATACAGAAACCGACATGAATTAAAAACATCAGCACCACTGTTACCCAGTAGTAAAACTCTGTAAATATAACTGTAAGTGCACCTAATTGGTCAGTCATAATCTCTCTCCTTATTAGTTTAAGAAAGCTTATGAAATTTTAAGAGGTGTGACAAACTATACAGTGCTTAAATAAGCATTCAAAGACGATAAATTTAAAAAAATAATCAACCTTTGATTGACGGACTAAAACTTAAGGTAAGCTTTTTTCAAGTCAACAAGAGGATGCTTTTTAGACATTTGAAACTTAACTAAAAGCTCTCTTGCAATCATATCTCTATCTTGTTGATTGTTAGGAAGTTTAATTGACTTAGGGATAGTCACCCAACCATTTGCATTTCTGCAAAATACTGCAGGTCTATCTTCTTCATAACCCATGTGCACATCTTCTAGCCAATTAAGATCGTCCCATCCCATTGCCTCAACATACTTTTTTAAGAATGGAGTAATCTTTTTATAATCAGGCAACAAGTTAACGTCATATCTATAACCAATATGTTGACCAATCATTTTTTCTCTAGCAGTTTCTTTTGATTTACCACCTAGATTTTCTTTTTTTACTTTTGTTTTTTTCTTAACCATATTTACCTCTTATATTTTGTGATAGTTATCAACACCAACAGTGAAGTTGGTTCCTGTTAAAGGAACTTTTGCTAGTGCAGAAGCTTCCATTGTTAGTGCGGCTAAATCTTCTGGTTCTAATGAGTGAATATTAGTTTTACCACAAGCTCTTGCTAAAAGTTGAGCCTCTAACGTCATTGCATGCAAGTAATTATAAACCCTTAAAGCAGCATCATCAGGATTTAATCTAGCTCTTAATTTAGGATCCTGTGTCGCAACACCAACTGGACAACGACCAGTGTGGCAGTGATAACAGTCACCAGCTTTAACACCCATTTCTTTTTCAAAGTTTGCTTCTGGTATATCTTTATTGCAGTTTAAGGCTATTAAAGCACCAGTTCCAATTGCTATTGCATCAGCTCCTAACGCCAAAGCTTTTGCCATGTCAGCACCATCTCTAATACCACCTGCATAAATTAAAGTTACCTGTCCAGTTTTACCAACATCATCAATAGCTCTTCTTGCTTCTCTGATTGCAGCAATTCCAGGGATACCTGTATTTGCAGCAGCTATATGCGGACCAGCTCCAGTTGAACCCTCCATACCATCTAAAAAGATTGAGTCAGGATTACATTTTGCAGCCATACGAACATCATCGTAAACTTTTGAAGCACCTAACTTCAATTGAATAGGCACTTTATTTTTAGTTAACTCTCTTAGCTCTTGAACTTTTAAAGCTAAATCATCTGGACCTAACCAGTCAGGGTGTCTTGCTGGAGATCTTTGATCAATACCAGATGGTAGAGATCTCATTTCTGCAACTTGATCAGTAACTTTTTGACCCATTAAATGTCCACCCATTCCAACTTTTTGTCCTTGACCAATAAATACCTCTATTGCATCAGCAAGTTGAGCATGATGTGGGTTAAAACCGTATCTTGATTGAATACATTGGTAATACCATTTTTCAGAATATCTTCTTTCATCTGGAATCATTCCACCTTCACCAGAGCATGTTGCACTTCCAGCCATTGTTGCTCCTCTTGCTAAAGCAGTTTTTGCTTCATAAGATAGCGCTCCAAAACTCATACCTGTAATATATACTGGTATATCTAGTTCAATTGGGTTCTCACAATTAGGACCAATGATGGTTTTTGTTTCACATTTTTCTCTATAACCTTCAATTACAAATCTAGTAAGAGTTCCTGGTAGGAATACTAAATCATCAAATGTTGGAATTTTTTTCATTAATGCCATTCCACGCATTCTGTATCTTCCAAGTTGAGCTTTGATGTGAATATCGTCTATAACTTCAGGAGTAAAAATAGCGTTGTGACCTAATAGACTTTTGTTTCTTTTACCGTCTTCGTGTGCATGAACATCAGCTTTTCCACCAACACTTCCATTAGTTTTTTTTAATTTTTTACTATTTTTTTTAACTTTCTTTTTAGCCATTAGATAGCTCCTTTCTTTTCATGAGGTTCTAAATTATCATAATTCCAAAGTTTTTTACCAGCTACAATCTTAGTCATTTTACTAACATCAAATTTTTCACCAATTTCTGCAACTTTTAATTTTCGTTTTAACCAATCTTGGTCACTAGCAGTTAGATCAGCAGGTACAGCATCACTCCCAAATGATCCTATTTTTCCACCAATAAAGATTGTGCCATCATACATAGAGTCACCTAAGTTTATTCCAACATCACCAAGAATAATTATTCTTCCTCTTTGCATCATAAAACCAGTGAACGCTCCAGCATCACCACCAACAATGATAGTTCCACCCTTCATGTCAATTCCAGTTCTTGCACCAACACTTCCTTTGCAAATTAAATCACCACCTCTTATAGCGGCACCAAAGCAAGATCCTGCATTTTTCTCTATAACAACTTTTCCTGCCATTAAGTTTTCAGCACAAGACCAACCAACTCTACCATTAATTCTAACAGTAGGTCCATCACAAGAACCCATACCAAAATAACCCAGACTTCCTTCAAAAATTAAGTTTAACTTATTTAAGATACCAACACCTAAACTATGTTTACCTTGAGGGTTTTTAATAACAATAGTTCCAAAACCTTGGCTCATTAAGTTATCGATTTCTTTATTGGCTTCTGGAGCTGTCATTTCTTTAACATCTAGCTCTGTTCTTTTATTAAAATCTACATCGTAAGTTCCAAAATAATAAAAGTTTTCACCTTCATCAGGATTAAAAAACTTTTGCTGAGTTCTTCCTGTTAAAACTTCCGAGTGCATACCCATTGACTGTGCCTTAGTTTTCTTCTCTGTATTCTTTAAATTTGCCATACTTTTACCTCTCCATCAAATGGATCATATGTATCTATCTCTTGTGGTAGAACTGATCTGATTGCTATTTCTTCTGAACCCATTGCTACTAAATCATCCGATTCATAAAGAACCAAAGGTTTTGCAGCCATAGTATCTTTTGCCATTCCTAAAGAATCTTTAGTTGCAACAAAATATGTAAATACTCCATCAAGACCTGTTAAAGAAGCTTTCATGCCTTCTTCAAGTGATGCACCTTCTCTCATTTTTTGAGCAATATATACAGCAATCAATTCTGAATCGCATTCAGACATAAATCTCATGCCTTTATTTTCAAGTAATCTTCTATTATTCCAATAGTTAGTTAATTGACCGTTATGGACAACAGAAACATCACTAAAAGGATAACCCCAAAAAGGATGAGCAGACTTAATATCGACACCAGATTCTGTAGCCATTCTTGCATGACCAATTGCATGAGTTCCAACCACCTTATCTAAATTATATCTATCACAAACCATTTGAGCATTTCCTAAATCTTTAATTACCTCTAATGATTTCCCCATAGAAAGTATCTCAACTCCTGGAATGCTCTCAATTTTTTGAGAAAACTCTAGTAGATCTTTTGCATCATAAGCAAGCTCATATCTTAATGAGTAGGGTAGAACTCTTTCCTCTTTTACTATTTTAGCACCTAACTCAGATAAATATTGATCAACAATTTTCTTTCTTTGATCGTATACAGAAACATCCTCCATTATCGATGAACTTCCCTCACCAACATTTTCTCCAACTTTAAAACGCATGATGAAGTTTTTACCATCCGTATCTCCGTATAAAGCGTAACCTGTAGAATCTTCTCCTCTATGTTTTAAAGCCTGAAGCATTCCCTGTAGTTCACTCCCTACATTTGATGATTTACCTCTATGTATTAATCCCGCTATTCCACACATATATTTCCCCTATTTTATTAAAGATTACGGTAGACAGTCCAGATAAGTATCTAGATCCCACTGAGTTGTTGCACCTAAAAATTTTTCCCATTCATCGTTTTTATACCAATGGAATACTTTGTACATTTCGTCTGGCATAGCTGATTTTATAACTTCATCTTCTGCTAAACGATTTAAAGCTTCACCAAGGCTCATTGGTAGTTTTTTAACTATTTTTCCAGCAGCTTGAGCGTCGTACATACTTCTAGACTCAGGTTTTCCAGGATCAATATTATTTGTTATTCCGTCATCAAAACATTTTAATAATCCAGATCCCATTAAATAAGGATTATGCATTGAATCTACAGAACGGTATTCAAATCTTCCTGGCGCAGATACTCTTAATCCACAAGTTCTATTTTGAAATCCCCAGTCAGCATAAACAGGAGCCCAAAAACCAGTATCCCATAATCTTCTATATGAGTTTACGGTTGAAGAACCGATTGCTGTTAAGGCGCCCAAATGCTTCATTACTCCACCAATTGCTTTTAACCCAATTTTACCCGGTAATTGAATATCATTAGTGTCTGGCATAAAATAATTAGTTCCACCTTCAACATAAGTAAAAACATCATCCATCGCCGGTATTGATTTATGAGATAATTTATTAACTTTATCTTTTCCACCTTTCCACAAAGACATATTTGTATGACAACCACTTGCAGAAACACCCATAAAAGGTTTTGTCATAAAGCAAGCTATCAAATTAAATTCTCTAGCAACCTGTGCACAAATTTGTCTATAAGTTGAAAGTCTATCTGCATTTCTTAAAACATCATCGTACATCCAGTTTAATTCTAATTGTCCTGGAGCATCTTCATGATCACCTTGAATCATATCAAAACCCATTGCTCTTGCGTATTTAAAAACTTGCATGAAAACTGGTCTTAACGACTCGAATTGATCTATGTGATAGCAATAAGGTTTAGAAAAACCTTTACCAGTAGGTGAACCATCTTCATTTTTAGTTAACCACATCATTTCTGGTTCTGTTCCAACTCTTAATTGGTAGCCATGTTTCTTCTTAAATTCTTGAGCATGTATTCTTAAATTTCCACGACAATCTGAAGTTAAATGTGCACCTGGGTTTTCTCTTTCTTCTCTATTTCTAAAGCAAGTAACAAATACTCTTGCAACTTTTTTATCCCAAGGAAGTTGGCAGAAAGTTTCAGGGTCAGGGATACCGACTAGCTCTTTAGCCTCTGGTCCATAACCAATATAATCTCCATGACGATCAACAAATAAGTTAGCTGTAGCACCGTAAACTAATTGAAAACCTTTTTCACAAGTTCTTTCCCAATGATCAGTAGGAATACCCTTTCCAACAACTCTTCCAGTTACAGAAATAAATTGAAAATAAATATACTCAACACCTAGTTCGTCAATTTTAGCTCTAACTTGTTTAACTAACTTGTCTCTACCAGGTTGTGCGACGTGCTTGTCTAAATCTGTCATTATCCCTCCCTCTAATGAATTTTTAATATATTAAACCGTAACTGAAAAATTTATTAGTGTCTAGACTTGAAGTTTAACTCCAAGGGAATGGACTGTTAGAAGTAGGGTGAAGTTCACCTTTCTCGTAACGGTTGAATCTAAACGGTTTTAATAAATCACTTTCAGTTCCAAGAATTTCTTTTGCAACAAGTTCACCAACACCAATCATTTTGTAACCATGGTTAGCATCAGCAATCATGTAAACATTTTCTAAAAATTTATCAAAAATTGGAAACGAGTCTGGAGTCATGCAGCCAAGTCCACCTGAAGGACCTTTTCTATATAAGTCAGACTTTCCCTCAAATCTTTTTTGACAATGCGCTAAGGCAGAACACCACATATCATTAAACTCTTCTGTAGTTTGAAATTCAGGAGATTCAATTCCATAGGGGTCAACATTAACTTTATCAAAATGTTTATCAACTATGTAGGGTGAAGTTCCACCTTGTACACCCAAACCTTCAATATCTGGTTTGTAGTAAATTCCCCAAATTTTATCGGTAATTAATTTTTTTGTTTTATCTGAATATAAGGGAGCAGTAGAGTCGACATGAATTACAGGTGGTTGACCACCATTGTCCATTTTTAAAAAATCCTCATCAACACCAATTACACCTTCCTGTAGCATCCAGTATTTCCACATTTCAGTTTCATGAAATTTACCATCTTTATCTTTAATTTTTGCAGTTTTTGGTAGCTCTAGCATATTCCAAAAATCTCTCACCCAAGGACCAGCACCAACAACAACTTGATCGCACTCAATAATACCTTTGTCTGTTTCAACACCTGTAACAGCTTTACTGTTACTACCTCTTTTAAAACCTGTAACAGTTACCCCTTTAACAACGTTGACCCCATTTGATGTAGATTTTTCTTCAAGTGCTTTAATAGAATCTTTATTAAATGCGTAACCACCTTTTTTTTCATGAAGAACTGAAGTTATTCCTTGAGCTTGCCAATCACTAAACATATTTTTCATATACTTCATGCAGTCTGCTTCACCTTCTATAAATTCTGAATCGTATCCTATTGCTTTTTGTTGTTTAGCTATTGAAGCAACATCTTCATGCATTACTTCTGGTGAAATTTGTAAATAACCAACAGAGTTATATTTAAATGCTTTAGGATCACTCTCCCATACTGATACTGAGTGAGCCATTAATTCTCTCATGGCAGGTTGAAAATAATTATTTCTAACAACACCACAAGCAATTCCACTTGCACCAGCTGCAATATCTTTTTTTTCTAGAACAACTATGTCATTTTCATTTTTATAAGTTTCAGAAAGTTTCCATGCCGTACTCAAGCCATGAATCCCACCACCTATAATTACAACTTTTGCTTTTTTTGGTAGTATTGACATAACTAAACATTATTTTTTTGGATAAAAAAAAATACAATTTTTTATAGAACTATAAATTATATATATAAATTATATATTTTAGATCTTTTTTAATAAGTGACTAATAGCTTATCTTTTTGAGCGTATTTAAATACTCTTTAAATTCGTTAATAAAAGATTCACTAGGCATTATATTTTTTATTCGCTGGTCAGTTGAAGTCTTTTCAAGACGAAAGAATCCTTTTTCACAAGCTTCATTAATAATCAAAGCCGACTTTGGTCTAGAGGTTTTAAATAATTTTGTTTTTAGTCCTTCAACAGAAAGTTTTTCATTAAGTTTATGCGCTGACATTACAAGTAACATCATATGATAATGTGAAGGAGACTTTCTAAAAAAATAGTTACTAGAAGTATGTGACTGTTTCATTTGATCTTCCCAAAAGTTTAAAAGATCTTTACTGCTATCTGGCATTTTATTAAGCCTTAACTCTTGATTTTGTTGGATCATAGAAAGGGAAGGGAACAACTTTTGCTCCAATTCTTTTTTGATGACCGTCAAGCTTACCCACTTCAACCTCAGTTCCTATTTCAGAATATTTTACATCTATTTTACAAAGTGCAATATTTTTTCCAAGCTTAGGCGATAGCATCCCACTTGTTATTACACCCACTTGACCACGACCTATATGAACGCAGTCTCCATTTACTGCTGGTTCATGACCAACCAATTCTAAACCAACTAATTTTTTTTGAGGGTTTGCTTTTCTTTTAATTAATTCTTCCTTACCTATAAAATCATCTTCTTTAGTTTTAAGTGGAACCGTAAAACCAATTCCAGCTTCAAAGGGATCTGTTTGATCATCGAACTCGTAACCATAAAAAATTAGTCCAGCTTCTATACGAACCATATCTAATGCTTCTAAACCTAATGGGGTAATATCAAACTCTTTACCAGCTTCCCAAACTTTATCCCAAACCTCTGTAGCATCTTTTGGATGACACCATATTTCATAACCAAGTTCACCCGTATAACCAGTTCTTGAAATAACAATTGGCGTTCCTGTTTCATGATCTATTCTTGCAATATTAAATCTGAACCATTCAAGCTCAGTGATTGATGGTTGTATAGGAGGTGTCCATACAAATTTTTCTAAAATTTTTCTACTGTTTGGACCTTGAACTGCAATGTTATGAATATGATCTGTTGCAGATTTAATCCAAACTTTATAATTTTTCTTTTTAGCTTGTTCTTTTAACCATTCACCGCTGTATTCATCTCCACCAATCCATCTAAAATTATCTTGTCCTAATTTAAATAAAGTACCATCATCTAGCATGCAGCCATTTTCATAACACATGGCTGTATAAACAACTTGCCCTACTGATAATTTTTTTACATTTCTAGTAAGTGTGTATTGCATTAAATTTTCTGCATCAGGTCCAAGGATTTCAAACTTTCTAAGAGGTGATAAGTCTGTTGCAATCGCACTTTCTCTACAAGACGTATATTCTTTTATAGTTCCTGAATTTGTAAAATTATTAGCAAGCCAAAAACCTTTATACTCAACAAAGTTTCTTGTCAGTTCTGATGTTTTTTTATGGAAACCTGTTTCTTGAGTTAGTTTGGGCTCTGAGTCTGTTTTCATTCTAAATGCTATTGCTTTTGAATACTTTTTTTCCTTTGAATAAGTCCTAACAAAAATATCAGTTGGATTCCAGCCATTTGCACCATCAACGTCGCAGGGACAAGCAGATGATATGCAGGTTAAATCCTTTAAAGCTCTAAACAAAACATAATCTCCAGGTCTTGACCAAGGTTCATCAAAAGATGTAACATTATTAGCATCTATTGCTGTATTAAAAAAAAGATTTATTGCAGACCAACTTTTCCTGGAATTGATGTCATATTTATCTAATCTATTATTAAAATTGTCAGTACAATTAATATGACCCATATAACCCATATCCTCATAATATTTTGATGTGCAAGCAAGATTAAAAGTATCATGACGTCCAACCGTATCTCTTACAACTTCAATCATTGCTTCATGATCACCATCATAAAACTTTGAAAACAAACCAGGTCCAGGATATGCACCACCCATAAAGGTTCTTGTTGCTTTATCATCTATAATACTTTCAATGCCATCGTTTAACTTTCGTGTATCAAAAGCTAGAAAATCAGAACATTGTCTTCCACCCGGATCAATTATTTGAATATATTCACCAGCTTTAACTTCATAAGTTTCGGCAGTTCTTCTTTTTACAAGCTGCTCTATAATTGGATCACTAAGCGGATCGGGTAAAATAAATTGTTCATCAGTTTCAATAAATTTAGCTTTATTTAAAAAAATAGTTAAATCTGTTGGTGGATTTTGCTCATGAACATTCATTGCATCACCAGGTGCAGCAATCATAACCATACACTTATCTTTTGAGGTTAATGTTATTTTTTCACCCATAAAACAATCTTCACTAAAAATAATGGATGATTTAGCATTATCTAAATCAAGGTTTTTTTTCTTTAAAAGTTTTGAAATTTTTTCATCATTTGAGATAGCTCTTTTTGAAAAATCTGCATTAGAATTTTCTTTTAAATTTAAAATTGATAAATCAGATTTACCTTTTGAATTAAAAACAATTATTTCACTAACTTGTTTTCCTTCATCATTAATGATTTCAATTTTATCTTCTGGTAAAACTTCTATTATTGAGAGACCGCCACCCTTTACAAAATATCTTTCAACTCCTGGTGGTAAAGTTCTTAAGCCCGGATTTCGTATATCTTTACTAGTATGTAGCATTTCCAGTATAAATTTTAATAATTTAAGATTAGCTTAATATAATCAAAGAGCATTGACTATAAATTTAATTAATGAGAACATACTCACTTAAATTAATATTAAGGGAGAGAGAAATATGAAAAATAAATTACCGTTAATTATCGGTGCGGTGGTAGTTATTGCTGTCGCAATGTTCTTCATGCAAGGAGGAGATAAAACTGCCAAAAAAGGTGGTGATAGCGCTCAGCCTATAACTATTGCTACTCATAACTGGTCAAGCCAAATTGTAATGGCTCATGTTATTGGTGGAATTTTTGAAAGCATGGGAAACAATGTAATCTATGTAAACACTGACTCACAAGCTGTATATGAATCTATTCGTATAGGTGATGTATCTTTAGCACACGAAGTTTGGGAATCTGCTTTTGGTAAATCATTCACTACAGCGCTTGAAAAAGGTGGCATAACTGATTGGGGTGATCACGAAGCAAGAACTCTTGAGGATATGGGATATCCAAACTGGGTTGCTGATAAAGGGTTATGTCCAGGCCTTCCAGATTGGACTGCACTAAAAAATCCTGAATGTGCTGCAAACTTTGCAACACCTGATTCAGATGGAAAAGGAAGAATGTTAGAAGGTCCACAAAGTTGGCACGGAGATTTAATACCTCAGAGAATTGATGCTCTTGGGTTAGGAGATCTTTGGACAGTTAAATTTGCTGGAAGTGCAGACGCACTTTGGGCAGAACTTAAAGCTGCTGAGAAAGAAGGAAGAGGAACTATAATATTCAACTGGACTCCAAACTTTACGGATGGAAAAGGTTTCACATTTATAGACTTCCCTCCATACTCTGCTGGTTGTAGACCAGAAGATGGTGGTGATGGAAAATGTGGATCTCCAGATGGTTATTTGAAAAAAGCTGTTAATGCAGACTTTCCAACAACTCACCCAGCTGCAGCTGCAGTCTTCAAAAAGATGTCATTCTCAACAAGTCACATTGGAGCAATGGCTGCTTTAGTAGACGAAGATAAGATGACTCATGAAGACGCTGCTAAGAAGTGGTTAGCTGATAACAAGAGTGTTTGGCAACCTTTTACCAAGTAAGGGTAAAATAAATAAATTAAGATCTCTCCCAACAAAGTTGGGGGGGATTTTTTTAAACGTACTACCCAATCAAATAATCAAACTAGGATTTATTATTTAAATGATTAAGTGTTTTCTATATATCTCTTTTAGCTTATTAATATTCAATTTATCTTTTGCACAAAATACAGATATACAAGAAGATATTAAAATTAGTTTTGTATGTGAGTTAGAAAAAAAAATACTTAAGAATTCAGAATATAATTATCAAACTTTTCTAGCCAAAGATTTAAATGAAAAAAATTTAGATAAATTTGAAATTGACGCAAAACAACCAGAAAAACTTTTAATTAATGGATTATCAGCGTTCCTTTCAAAAAATACAAAATTTGATGTAAAAGTTGTAAACAAAGACATAGTTTTGTTTAAAGCTTTTGATGAAGGAAAAAATTATTCAGAATCAGGTATAATTAATAGAAAATCAGGTGAATTAGTTCATGAAGTTACAAAAGACTTAAAAAGTGAAAACTTTGAAAAAGACATTTCTTTTTATATCTGCAGTTAAAATAAAAAAATGAAAATATATATATTTTACGTAATTTTAAGTTTCTTAATTGCAACATCTGTATCTGCTAGAAAAACAGGTTGTGAGGGGAATTGTGAAAATGGTTTTGGTAAATGGACTTATACGGACAAAACTACCTACGAAGGGAATTGGGTAGGTACACAAAAACAAGGACAAGGAGTCGAAACTTGGCCAAATGGATACATTTACAAAGGAGAATTTAACAAAAGTAATTGGAGTGGGCAGGGAACTTTAACCTTCCCGGATGGATCTAGATATGAGGGTGAATGGGCCAATGGTTTTATGAATGGAAAAGGAAAGTTTACTTGGTCTGATGGAAAAGAAAAAATAGGAATTTGGAAAAATGGCAAATTACAAGAGTAATTATGAATATAAGATATTTTAATAAATTAAGAGAATTATTACCTGAACCAGTTAGGCAATTCGGTGGTCTTGTTTCTTTAACATTTGTTGTAATTTTAACTTTTGCTATTTTAAATGTTTTTTTTGGTCAGGGTGATGAGTTAGTGGAAAAAATGAAAAAAGAAGAAACAAGAATTGCAGAAGCTAACAAATTAAGTAAAATAATCTCTACACTTCCGTCAGGTATTTTAACTTTTTATGAAGCAAGTGATCATTACAAGTTGTCAAAAGAACAATACGAAACAGTTTGCAAAATAACAAAAATTATTCCTCAACGTGCTGTTATGGGTGCAAATTTAATAAATTTTAAAGCTACACAAATATATACTACTAATGGAAATCAAATTGCTGAAACATTTGTTAATTGGGATAAAGAAAAAAACAAGTGTATTGCTGGCTTTGTTTTGAGTGGAAGTATTGATGGCGTAGAAAAAGTAAAAATTACTGTTAGTGGGGAAGTTTTAAATTTTTTAAGTACTGGAATTGATACAAGGGTTTATTTTATCAAAAATTTTTAAGGAGGAAGACAATAAGTATAAATAATATAAAAAGTGTATTTTTATTTTTATTTCGTGTAACTTATTAAATGTTATGACTAACACTGTAATTAAATGTGATTCTGTTTATAAAATTTTTGGAACAAACGCCAAAAAGATGCTCCAAGAGGCCAATGGAAATGTAGACGCAAAAACATTTCAAGAAAATGGATGTATAGTAGGAGTGAACAACGCTTCTTTTGAAGTTTCAAAAGGAGAAATGTTAGTTGTGATGGGTTTATCTGGATCAGGAAAATCAACATTATTAAGATGTATTTCTAGATTAACAGATGCAACAGGTGGAAAAATTTTCATAGAAGGTCAAGACTTGCTTTCATTAAATAATAAAGAACTAATTGATCTTAGAAGAAATAAAATGGGAATGGTATTTCAAAGTTTTGCTCTACTACCGCATAAAACAGTTTTAGAAAATATAGCTTTTCCACTTCAAATTAAAGGGGTTGAAGATCAAGAATGTATTAATAAAGCTATGGATATGGTCAAACTTGTTGGTCTAGATGGAAGAGAAAACTATTTTCCAAGAGAACTTTCTGGTGGACAGCAACAAAGAGTAGGTATTGCCCGTTCATTAGCTGTCGAACCTGATATTTGGTTTTTAGATGAACCTTTTTCTGCATTAGATCCATTAATTAGAAAAGAAATGCAGGATGAATTTTTGAGACTTCAAGGAAAATTACAAAAAACAATTATGTTTATTACACACGATTTTGATGAAGCATTAAAACTTGCTGATCGTATTGCAATTATGAAAGATGGAATAATTGAACAGCTAGATACACCTGCAAATATTGTTTTGAATCCAGCAACAGAGTATGTCAGAAAATTTACTGAAGAAGTCCCTAGAGAAAAAGTATTAAAAATAGAAGATATTATGGAAAAACCACATAATGAAAACTTAAGTGATTTAAAAGTACTAAAAAGTGAAATAATTGAAAATGTAGCTGAAAAGATTTTAACTCAAGAAAAATCTGTAGGAGTATTTGATGAAAATAATCAAATTGTTGGAACTGTTAACCCTTCAAAAATAATCAATACTGTTTTTGGTGGAAAAAAAAATAGTGATTAAAATATGCAATTATTAAGAAAATATCCAAAATTATTTCAATGGTTATTTTTATTAATTGTATTTTTCTTTTTATGCTTTGCTGTAGATGTTCCCGAAACCTACAAATTTATAAGAGGCCAGGCCGAATTTATTAAGGATCCAAATCAAAGCACTTATAAACTGTTTGGTGCAGAAGTAAGATATTACGCATTTGATGTTTTTTGGAGGCTACCTCCTCTACTTGGATGGCTACCTATTTGGATAAACGATTCCTTATTCTTTTTAATGAACGAGTGGATGCCAATGGAGTTTTGGAATGAAAATACTCAATCATACAAAACCCGACCCTTGGTTTTACAATTAACAAGAAATATGACTGCGTTTATGACATTTCTTATTGAACTGATTAGAGAGATTATGTTGGGGGGCGTTCAAACAGTTGTAGCATTTACCAGTTGGGATTGGATAGGTGCAAATCCATGGGCAAAGCTACCCGGATTACCTTGGACAATTATTGCAGCAGGTGCTGTGATACTTGGATATAACTTAAGTGGTAAAGGTCTAGCCTTATTTGCTGGTATAGTTATGGTTTATATTTCTATTTTTGGCCAATGGAAACCCTCCATGCAAACTCTTTCTTTTATATTGGTTGCGGCACCGCTTTCTTTTATTTTTGGTTTGGGCTTAGGTATTGCGGCATTTAAAAGTAAACGTGTAGAAAAGTTTTTGTATCCACTACTATTGGTTATGCAGACAATGCCTCAGTACGCTGTATTAGTTCCTGCAATAGTTCTTTTTGGTGTTGGTGACCATGCTGCTGTAATTATAACTATGGTTGTAGCTGTTCCGCCAATGATATTGTTAACTCTATTAGGTCTTAGAGGAATACCTCTTGAGGTTATTGAGGCTGGCAAAATGAGTGGATGCAATAATTGGCAACTAATGTTTAAAGTTTTAATTCCAACTGCAAGAAGAGATATTTTAATTGGAGTAAACCAAGTTATTATGGTGTGTTTTTCTATGGCAGTTATTTCAGCTTTTATAGGTGCTAAAGGATTAGGGTTTAATTTATTATTAGCATTAAATCAGTTGAATATTGGATTGGCATTAGAAGCAGGTTTGTGTATTAGCTTGATTGCAATATTATTAGATAAAATGTCCTTAGCTTGGGCAAATAAACAAATAGATTATTTTGGTAACTTAACTTTCTTTGAACGTCATAAAAGTGGATTATTTTTTGCTGGCGCGGTGTTAATTGGAATTATATTTGCCTATGCTGGGTCATTTTACTTTAAAGAAGGCTTCAATTATCTATTTGAAGTTCCGCACAATAAAGGAGTATCAACTGCAGATTTTTGGAATAGAGGAGTTGATTGGATTTGGGATACCTTCTTTCATACTTTAAAAATTTTTAACACATGGTTGATAGTAGATATACTACAACCGATGCGAGCTGCTTATTTAAGGATGCCTATTGTTGCAACGTTCGTTTTAGTCATGGGCTCTGGATATATAATTGGAGGAATACGCTCTGCTCTTGTAGTGGGTGCATTAACATTATTTATAGCATTAAGCCCATGGTGGGATAGGGCTTTAGTCACATTATACATGGCAACTTTTGGGGTTTTTATATCGACTATAATCGGATTTACTGTTGGGGCACTATGTTTTCAAAATAAATATACCACAAATTTTATGTTGGGTGTTTGTGATATCTTTCAAACATTTCCTTCATTTGTATACTTAATTCCAGTAATGATGCTTTTTGGAGTTACAGATACATCGGTATTAATTGCGGTAGTAGTTTATGCAACTATACCTGCCACAAGATATACCATTGAAG
>Ga0209384_1000269_pt1 | contig 35655 bp, 23 predicted proteins | sample CoawatmetaG05DNA_FD_187511 | JGI IMG/M metagenome (GOLD analysis project Ga0209384, IMG submission 187511) | Marine microbial communities from the West Antarctic Peninsula - Coastal water metaG058-DNA (SPAdes) (version 2) | ecosystem: Environmental > Aquatic > Marine > Coastal ... | reverse complement strand
GAAATGCATAGCTAATAATCAAAGTAGTGGCAACAGTACATCTAAACCTTTATACTCAGATGTATCATCAAGTTTAAATACATTATATCTTAAAACAGCTGATGGTTATCAGTGGAGATTTATGTATACAGTAACAGGAACAAACAATACTAAGTTTACAACAACAAATTACATTCCTTATATTGCACATACTAATGCATCTACTAATGCAGTATCAGGCTCATTAGATGCTTACTTAGTAACAAATTCAGGTAATAACTATAATGAATTTTGTAACGGTACGTTCACTACTGTTACTAATGCAACATCTCAAGTTTTAGCAAGTAGTGATTTCACATTATCGACTAATAATGATTTCTTTGTTAATTGTGCTATCTATATTAAATCTGGTACTGGAGCGGGTGGTTTAAATAAAATTATAGATTACGTTGGTAGTAGTAAAACAATTACTTTAGAAAATGCATGGGGTACTAATCCAAGTACATCTGATAGTGTGTTTGAAATAACACCAAGTGTAACTATAAAAGGTGATGGCACTAGTGCAACAGCAAGAGCACTAGTCAATACTTCAAGTAATACAATTGCTAATGTAGAAGTAGTAACAAGAGGTTCAGGTTATACATATGTTGATGCAACTATAGAAGCTAACAACATGGCATCAGCTAATGTTGCTGCAATAAGAGCACCAATAGCACCTACAGGTGGCCATGGCTTTGATCCAATTAATGAATTAGAAGCTAGTCGTGTAGGTATTAGTGTTGAGTTTGCAAATACAGAGTCAGCAAATATACCAACAGATAATGATTTTAGACAAGTAGGTATAATAAAAGATCCTATGCATGCCAATGTACAAATAAATGGTATAGTATCTGGTACATGGACAACTGGTGAATTAGTAACACAAGCCAACACAACAAGTTATGGATATGTTATATCTGCTAACAGTAGTTCAGTGTTACTAGCTAACGTAGTAGGTCATATAAGTACAGGCAATTCAACTAACCATGCAAATGTATCTGGTGGCACTTCTAGTGCAACAATGAATGTCTCATCCTTATTTGTTAATACAACAGAAGCAGCAACAATTAATGTATCAAATGAATCTCAGAGATCATCATTTACTACATTTGATCAGAGATATATATTTAAACAGAACCTTGGTTCAGCAAGTGCATTTAGTGAAGATGAAAAAATAGTACAAGATGATACAAGTGCAAACGCTTTTGTATTTTTTGCTAATACCTCAAAGGTATCTGCAACAAGTGTCAAAGGTACATTTAACATTGCAACGGATAATGTAGTGACTGGACAAACAACATCAAGGTCAAGCAAGTTAACTGCTCAAACAAATCCAGATTTAGTTCGCAATGCCGGTGATATAATCTACCTAAATAATATAGACGCAGTTAGTCGTTCCAACACAACAACAGAAATAGTTCGACTTGTTATAACATTTTAAGGATAGAAGATGCCAATTAATACAGATTTAAACGTAACCCCATATTATGATGATTATGATGAGGATAAGAAATTCCACAAAGTATTGTTCCGTCCATCTGTGCCTATCCAAGCAAGAGAGCTAACACAGTTACAAACAATACTACAAAACCAAGTTGAGCGTTTTGGTGAACATATATTTAAAGAAGGTACTATTGTAAACGGTGGAGCAATAACAGATGAAAATATACGATTTGCTAAACTTAATGATGCTAATACTTCATTAGGTCAATTAATTATGTCAGACTTTACTGACACACACGTTGTAACATCTGCTAATTTAATTGGTCAAGTGTATGAATCTAAGAGTGGATTTGAATCTACTAACCCAGATCTTAATAGAATTTTCTTTCAATATGTTAATGCAGGTAACAATGCTGGTACAGAACAAACATCATTTTCAGCTGGTCAAACCTTAGATGTTTATGCAACAAATACATCTGTAGCTACAGTTACATTAACAAGCAATACTGGTTCAAGTTATTCTAATGCTGATACAATAACATTTAGTTCTACATATGGTACAAATGCATCTGCTAATCTTACAACAAATAGCACAGGTGGTATTATTGGTACATCATTTAACAATGTAGCATCACAAGGTGTATCGTTTAAAATTACAGACATACCTTCAGTAGCAAACATTGTAACAAGTACAGGATCAAATGCTAACTTAGAATTATTTGCTGTATCTCTTACAAAGAAAAATATAATAACAGTAGCCAACACAAGTTTTAATGACGCTGCTGGTAACACAGACTTCTTAACAATAGGACTAGCAAAAAGATTTGAAGTTAATGAAGGTGTCTTATTCCAAAAAGGTCACTTCTCACAAATATCACAACAATCAGTAATGGTTAGTGATTATACAAATGTACCTAACAATATAGCAGTAGGATTTAATACTACTGAAACAATTGCTAATAATACAAACGATACATCATTAACTGATAACGCAAGTGGTTTCCAAAACGAGAATGCACCAGGAGCTTTTAGATTAAAATTAACACCAACACTAGTTGTTAATACAGTTGCTAGTGCAGAATCAACTAACAACTTCTTTATCATAGCAAGATACGAAAGTGGTAAAATTGTAACCCTTAAACAAGAATCAGTATATAATAAAATTGGTGACAGATTAGCCAAACGTACAAAAGAAGAAAGTGGCGACTATGTAACAAAACAATTTAGTGCAATATCAGAAGGTATATCAGGTAACACCACACATCTTAATATAACTGTTGGTGCTGGTAATGCTTATGTAGGTGGTTATAATGTAAGTTCAATAGGTGCATCAAGACTAGCTATTCCAAAAGCTGACACAACACAAAATGTTTCTTCCGCAGTTGTAGCAAGTAACTATGGTAACTATCAATTGGTTGATGAATCTATTGGTCATTTTGCATTTAACTTTGGTGCCGAAGTAAAATTATTAGATACAGCAGCTAACAGACTATCGTCTTCATTAGGTACAGCTGTACCAACTGTTCCAGCAACTTCTAATACAAGTGTTGTATCAGGAGTCAATCCTACATTCACTTCTAACATTTTAGGTACTGCAAAAATAAGATCTATAGAGTATGATGGAAATACAGTTGGTGCTCCTCTTGGTAGATATAGATTATATTTATTTGATATAGCAATGAACCAAGGTCAAAAATATCAAGATGTAAGATCAATATGGTATAGTGCACAAGGTCTAGCAGATGTTGTATTAGATGATAATGCTAATGCTTCATTAAAAGAAACAAATTTTAGAACATTAGTAACTGGTGTTGGTAGACAAGGAGTTAAATCATTAAGTATAAATGGTACTTCTAATAACCAATATATTTATAGAACAGCAAAGACAGATGGTTCTTTGGCAACTAATGGTTCAGTTACATTTGCAGTAACAGGAACAGAAACATTTCCATATACAGCAAGTGCGTTTTTAAATGATACACAAGAAAAAGATTGGATAGCAGTATCTAATAATAGTACTGCACAAACAGTTTCATTAACAGGTACAGTAGCGGTAAGTAGTGGAGCTGGTAATGTAACTGGTACAAGTACTTTATTTACAACTGAGTATAAAGCAGGTGACTTTATAACAGTACAATCAGCAAACACACATAGAATTACATCTGTGGTTAGTAACACATTAATGGTAACAGCAAATAACTTTGGTGCAGGTGTATCAGGAAAGACACATGCACGTTACTTCCCTGTAGACGTTGCAATTAATATGGAAGGTTCAACATCTAATGTATTTGTTGGTACAAATTCTAACACGGTAACAATTAATGCTACAAGAGGTAAAGCACTTCATGGTTCTCAAACATTACCAGTGCATGTATATCATAATGTTAAAAAAATAAGTGCACCACAAGTAGATAAAACATTAGCTACATCATTTGTAAAAATAGTATGTAGTAATAATGCTGGTGGAATAAATGGTCCATGGTCCTTAGGTTTAACAGACGTGCTAGATGTACAAGCTATCTATGTTGCTAACCAAGCATATTGGGATGGAACTACTGCAGCTAATAGTACAGTGTTAGATTACACAGATAGTTTTAGATTAGATACAGGCCAAAAAGATGCCTTCTATGGTTTAGGTAAAATATATAAAAATTATTCTAATGCACAATCATTTGTAGCAAATGATTTCTTTGTAGCAAAAGTAAGGCATTTTAAGAAAGATACATCAGGTGGTGGTAAAGGTTTCTTCACAGTAGATTCATATCCAGTTGATGATACTACTGCTAATGGTTCAAATGAATATGTTAAGACAGAAGAGATACCAGTTTTTATATCGGAATTAACTGGTGAAGGAATAGATTTAAGGAATGCTGTAGACTTTAGACCAGTGGCAGCTAACACAGCAGTACAATCTGCAACAGTAGGCGCAGCAACTATTAATCCAAATGTAGCAGTAGCGTTTGCTGCAAGTGAACATTCTATAGCTGCACCAAATCAAAACTTTGAATTTGATTACCAATATTATTTACCAAGAATAGATAAAGTATTTTTGAATCCTCAGGGATTAATGGAAACGGTACAAGGTGCACCTGGTACTAGTCCACTTACACCAAGAGACAAAAATGACGCTATGACATTGGCTACTGTATTAGTTCCAGCATATCCCACACTATCATCTAAAGAAGCTACTGCGGCAAATAGAATGGATTATGCAGTTATAGCTTCAGCCAAGCAATCACGTAATTATACAATGAAGGATATAGGACAGCTTGATCAAAGAGTAAATCGTCTTGAATATTATACTTCATTAAACTTATTAGAAAAACAAACAAAAGATTTAACTATCCCTGCTGAATCTAATAATGCTGTAGATAGATTTAAACAAGGTTTCTTAGTAGATAATTTTGTTGATTTAAAAATAGCTAGAACAGATGATGAAGATTGGAACGCTGGTAGAAATAAATCAGAGCAAACTATTATTCCAAAATTTAAACAAAACGCTTTAAATTTAACTATTGTTGGTCATAGTAATACAGCAATTACTGGGGATGTTATTACACATCCTTATATTGCTACACCATTTGCCAGTCAAAGATTTGCAACAATAGCACGTGCTGTAACACAAAGTAATTGGCAATGGAATGGTAAAATGGATTTGTTTCCTAATTATGATGGGTTCTCAGAGATAAGAAATAATCCAGACTTAGCCTTAACATTAGATATAGATTTAGCTACACCGTTTGACGCACTTATAGAAGGATTGAATTCAATTGAATCACTGACAGAAGTTGATAGACGAACACTCAGTGAGACAAATCAAAGATCGTGGACTACAGGTAGTAGTAATGATGGAATTAGGTGGTCAGTGAGTGGGATGAACTCTCTAGATAGAGAGGAATTAATAACAAGAAACCTTTTTAATAATGAAACTACTACAACAACACAGAATGTTGGAGAGTTTGTAACAGATGTAAGAATGCAGCCATACATAAGAGAACAAATGATTCATTTCCATGCATGGAGTCTAAGACCAAATGTAAGACATTATCTATATTTTGATGGTGTAAACATGGACGCTAATACAAGGCCTGCTTTATCTACAAACGCAACTCATTTTGGTAAAAGTACAATTTATGGATCTGGTGCTTATGGTGATAGTCTTACAACTGATGCAAATGGTGAGATGTTTGGTATTTTGCATATACCTCAAGGGGAATTTTATGTTGGCGAAAGACATCTAGTATTAGCTGATAATGCAACTTATTCAAATATAGTAAATAATGCAGTATCAATAGCAGATGAACCTTTCAATGCATTTAACTTTGGTGTAGAGACAGGTACCATAGAGATGAGTACTCGAGCTCCTACCATATCAATGATACAAGTAGAAGAAGTTGCAACTAGAACAGTACTAACATCTTGGAGTCGAGGTGGTATTATCCCATGGAGACAAAATGGTACAGATCCAATGGCTCAGACATTTAAAATAAGTAATCCAGATTTTGAACAGACAGCTGGCATTCAACTTATATCAATGGATTTATATTTTGCTTCCAAAGATCCTACACTTGGTGTAACAGTAGAAATTAGAAAAACATTAGGTGGTGTTCCAGCACCAGACTTAATACCTTTTGGTAGAAAGCATTTGAGATCTTCTCAAATTAATACAAGCGCAGACGGTGCCACAGCATCAGTAATAGTTTTTGATGGACCTATATTTCTTTCTACTACTGAAGAATATTGTTTTGTAGTAATACCTGATGGTAATAGTCCTGACTATCAACTATGGATATCTAAAACTGGTGGAACAGATGTGGCCACAAGTCAACCAGTAGTGGTAGATCAATTTATGGGAAGCATGTTTATGTCAACAAACAATCTTGCTTGGAAACCATTAATTGATGAGGATATTAAATTTACTTTATATAGAGCTGGATTTACTACTAATAATGCAAACGCAGGTGTAGTAACATTCTATAATAAAGCCAATGAATATTTATCGCTTACGGGTATTAATGGTAACTTCAAACAAGGTGAGATGGTATACCAAGTTAATGCCACAGCTCAAACAACTGGTACGGCCACTATGTCTACATCTAATACAATTGTGACTGGTAGTGGTACAGCATTTAATACTGAGTATGCAGCAGGGGACTTCCTTACATTCTCAAATACAACTGCTCAAGACATTGTAGAGATTGATAGTGTAACAAACTCAACACAAATTATATTAAAAGGTTACCCATTAATAGCCAATACAACTGGTATAGCAGTTAGTAAAACACCTACTGGTATAGTGTACTATTATGATAGTTCAACAAAAGATATGCATATAGAAGATTCTACAGCATCAAGTTCAGCATTTAAATTTGCAGCTGATGCAGATATAGTAGGTGCAGAGTCATATGCTAATGCTACAATAAGCAGTATTAATGATAAAGCAGTAAGTTATTTAGAACCTGTATTATATAAAACAAACCCATCATCTACAGATGTAGAGTTATATATTCATGCTAATACAGCTTCAGGAGATACTGGTAATACTCAAATTAGAACTAATGATAGATTCCATATGAGAGAAAAGGCTGTTATAAAAAGTAAGAGCAATGACTTAACTGGTAACTTTAAAACATACTTTAAGATGAGTACTAACAGTGCAAGAATATCTCCTATGATAGATTCACAAACATTAGGATTCAACATATACGAGAATCAAATTAATAATGATGCTACTAATGAACATCTTACAGGTCAAGGTAATGCTACTTGTAGTTATGTTTCTAAGACTGTAACATTAGATGATGGTTTAGACGCAGAGGATCTTAGAGTATATGTAACAGCATTTAAACCTGGTAAAGATAATTGCAACATTAAAGTTTATGGTAAATTATTAAACGAAGAAGATAATAGTACATTCTATGATAGACATTGGACTGAACTAGATTTAATAGGACCTGATCATTTCAGTAATGTTGATAATAGATTAGATTACAGAGAGTATGAATATCAATTACCTAAAACACCTGCAACAGTATTTGTTGAGAAAGCTAAAACATTTGGTAACACAACTATTACTACAGCAAGTAATCAAGCAAGTACATTATCAGCAGGTACATTAGTTAAAATAACAAACAGTGATCCTAATACTGACTATCAAATAGCTACAGTAAAATCTGCAAGTACTACAACAATTATATTAGATGAAGCAATACAATTTGCAAATAATGTTGCAGCAGATGTATCGACAGTTACTCTTCCACAGACAGCATTTAAAGATCCTCAAAACAGTTCAGTAGTAACATACTTCAATAGTGATGGATCTAAATTTAATACATATAAAATGTTTGCAATAAAAATAGTTCTACTATCTGATAGCACTGCAACAGCACCAGCTATCAAAGATTTCCGAGCTATAGCATTGAGTATATAAAATGGCGATAGTAGCAACAGAAGAAAAACATCTTGTTAGAGATACTAATTCTCGTGCAGTTATAAATACTGATAGAACTGCATATAGTATGTACAAGGCAAAGAGAGAACAAGATAAAAAGGCTAATGATTTGGTACAAGACGTAAATAATTTAAAACAAGACATACACGAAATTAAACAGATGCTACATAGTATCATTAGAGGGTCCAATGGCTAAGACAACATATACAGGAGCAAACGTAGCACCTACAACTGATACGTTTAGTGAGTGGGTAGATTTAACAAACCGTATTACATATGACTTGAGTACTGTTGTTATAACTACTGCAGCTGTGGCTCAACCAAGTGGTACTAATCACGCTGAAACAACTGGCAACGGTCACGTCAATGGATACTTTTCAAGTAACTATCTAGTGGCTAACACACAGTTAAGAGGTGGTACAACATCTGCCTCTGCTAATTTAATTATTGGTTCAGCAACACATCCAGCTGCTAACTTAACATTAGATATGGGCACAGCTACAAAGGCTTGGGGTAATGTCTATGCTAATAACATAAGAGCATTTGGTGACCTTGAAGCAAGTTACACATCTGATCAAACTTTAAAACTTAATGTAAGAGCAATACCTGATACATGGGAAATTCTTGAACAGATAAATGGTTATTTATTTGAGTGGGATGCTAAGGATCATAGAGACGGTCAAACAGATATAGGTGTTATAGCTCAGGAAGTACAAAATGTTCTTCCATACTTGGTAAACGAAAGAGATGATGGAAAGTTATCTGTTAAATATCAATCTCTAATTCCTTTGCTTATAGATGCAGTCAAAAATTTAAAACAAGAAGTCGACGATTTAAAGGAGATAGAAGATGGGCGCACTCAAGGTAAATAATGTTGAAGTTGTTAACAGCACAGCAAATGTACAATCGGCAACGCTACCAACAATATCAGGAATAACAGGCACATATGGTGCAGGAGCCAATGGTGCAATTGTTACGTTTGATACAAAAGGTTTAGCAACTGCCACTGTCAACAATGATATATCATTATCTTTCACAGCAAGAACATTTGATGGTTCCCATGATGGTGGTTACGCAGTAACCGTTACTACTGGTGCACCTTCAGGTGGGAACAATGGCGACATACATTATCAGACATATAGTTAGTGGGATAAATTAAACTATGGCCACTAGACAATTTGCATCATCTTTTATAGGAGCAGACGAGGGCTTTGTACGCTCGTACCTAAGTACGACAGCTCACACACCCTTAACGTCCTATAGTGCTGCATATGAAGGGACCTTTGGAGGCTATAGTGGTCACTATTTAAAAGATGAGAATACCCAGCTGCATGGTTATATTAAAGCATATACTTCTGAAGTTCCATACACAAAACTATATGATAGAAATTGGTTAGGTTCTGTCCTTACAAATTATTCAAAGCAGTGGGCTGGTGATACAGATTTCCTTGGTGGGTTAGAGTATTTGAAAATGTATGCTCAAGGTTCTTTTATAAATTTTGCTTCAGCATTCTCAGATTCAGGTGGTGCATATGGTATTGGTCTTGTAGATTATTCAAAGGCATATTTAGGAGCAAATTTTTATACAGGTCCAGCCGCTTATGTTACAGATGTTAGTTATACAAAAGCTTATACAAAAATATATGTAGGGCTAGTTGCTTTTGCTGGTGAAGCAAACTTTACTAAGATATGGTCTAAGGACTATAACAAAAATTATACAAAAATTTGGACTAAAGATTACTCTACAGATTATACCAAAACATATACTAAAATTTGGTCTAAAGATTATAGTGCTGATTATAATAAAATTTATACAAAAGTGTATACTAACTCAGCATCTTATGAATCTGATTATAGTAAGGACTGGTCTAAGGGTTATGTAAAAAATTATACTAAACAATACTCTGGTCAGTATACAAAACTTTGGTCTAAAGATTATACAGCTGACTATAATAAAAATTATGTTAAAACATATGTTGGAGCCTTTGTAGGTGAGTATACTAAGATCTGGTCTAAAGATTATAACAAAAATTATGTTAAGACCTATACTAAGATCTGGTCTAAGGATTATAATAAAGCATATACAAAAGGTTATACGAAAGCCTATGTAGATAGTAATGAAGATGTATTTACTGTTACTTATTTAAAAGATTATACAAAGACATATACTAAAGATTATTCAGCAGATTACAATAAAGATTATGTTAAGACCTACACTAAAGGTTATACTAAGATATATGAAGGATCATTTGACGGTAGCTTCTCAAAAGATTATGTTAAAACATATACTAAAATTTGGTCTAAAGATTATGCTGTAGTTTATTCAGGTGAATATAATAAAACATATGAAAAAGATTACAGTAAAGCATATACTAAAATATATGTAGGCGCATGGAGTCCATCATATTCAAAAGACTACGCTAAAGTGTGGACTAAGATATGGTCAAAAGATTATAGTGCTAATTATGATAAAACTTATACAAAGTTATGGGCTGAAGATTACAGTACTGATTATGTTAAAACATATGTAAAAGATTATACAAAAATCTACACAGGTACATTTTTAGTTTATAATAAAGCATATGAGGGTGTAACAGATTTCCTTAAAACATATAGTGTTACTTATACAGCAGAAGTTAATTTTATGTCTGGAAGTACTAGAGACTTTGCTGCGGCGTATACTAAAATATATGTAAAAGATTATAATAAAACTTACACTAAGTTGTGGGCTAAGGATTATGAAAAAGTTTACAATAAAGATTACACTAAAATTTATACAAAACTTTGGACTAAGGATTATACTAAGACTTGGGATGGTACAGCATATGCAAAGAACTATACTAAGGTATGGGAAAAAGATTATGTCAAAGTATATACTAAACTGTGGACAAAAGATTATAATAAAGCATACGTAAAAGCATATACAAAAGTATGGACTAAAACATATACTACAGATTACTTAAAGAATTATGATAAAGATTATACTAAAATATATACAAGAGCCTTTACCAAGACTTACTCTAAAGTTTGGGGTAGTTCTGAATACGGTAAAGACTATGATAAAGATTATGTTGGTGCATTTACAAAAGTATGGACAAAAAGTTATATAAAAGAATATACAAAAGTTTGGAATAAAGATTACACAGCCGTATATGAAAAAGCATATCTTAAAGCCTATCAAAAAGCCTATAGTACAGACTATGCTAAAAATTGGGTTAAACAATATACAAAAATTTATGTTGGTGCTTGGACTGGTACATATACAAAAATATATCAAAAAGCATATAGTAAAGACTATACAAAAATTTGGACTAAGAGTTATACAAAAGCATATAGTAAAGACTATAGTGCAAACTATATTAAACTTTATGCAGCAGAGTATACAGCTGTCTATAATAAAACATGGACTCGTGCATATGTAAAATTAACAAAAGATTATTTAAAAACATATACTGGTAGTGTTAATTTTGTTAAAATATATCAAGGCCTTACAAATTATGAAGCATCATATGCAACAACATTAAACTTCACAGGGGACTACACAGCTGAATATATTGGTTCGTTTGGATCATATGAAAAAGCATTTACAAAAGTTTGGCAAGGAGTGTACACAGGTAGTGAATTAGGTTACAATAAAGCGTACACAGGAACTGCTCCTTATACAGGAACTTTTACAAAGGTGTATCAATCAGAAGGTAACTTCACTGGTGCAGAAACATTCAATACAAGTTATATAGGAACTACTAAACCATATACAAAAGCATATGAAGGTAACGCCACATATACAAAAACATATACTAAAGATTATACTAAAATTTGGGCAGATGGTAGTGACAACTATACTAAAATTTATTCCAAAGATTATAATAAAGCCTACGTAGGATTATTAAACTACAATAAAGATTATGTAGGATTAATATATTATACTGGTGTTGGAAGCTACACAAAAGATTATCTAGGGACTTTTGTTGGAGCTAAGGATTACGTTAAAGCATATATGGGAATAGTAGCATATACTAAATTATGGGAAGGTGCTACTGTAGCAGACTACTCAAAAGATTATACAAAGGTATGGTCTAAAGTATATACAAAAGATTATGATAAAATTTATACTAAGATATGGACTGCAGTTTATACTAAACTATGGTCTAAAGATTACCATAAAGATTATGTTGATACCTTAGGTGACAACTACGTTAAAACATATTCAAAAGATTACCAAGCAGACTATACCAAGACTTGGACTACAGATTATACCAAGACATATACAAAAGATTATAGTGCTGACTATACAACTGTGTATACAAGGATATGGCAGAGTGCAGACTTTAGTAGGATATGGGACGGCCCAGTAGATTATGTTAAAGCATATACAGGTGCTGCAACATGGACAGGAACTCAGAATTATATTGTCAACTATGTTAAGACATATACAGGTGTGCTTGATTATGTTAAATCATATCGTACAGATGTTACTTATATAGGTGAAGTAAACTATAGTAAGATTTATTTTAAAGCTTATGTAGGTACATTATCTTTCACAGGTATTCATAATTTTGCAGGAGACGTAGCTTATAATAAACTTTATACAGGTGTTGCTTCTAACTACAGTATAGCTGGATATTTAAAATTATATGAAAAAGATTATTTAAAAAATTATACGGCAGTGTATACTAAGATCTGGGAAAAGGATTATGTTAAAGATTATAGTACTGACTATTTAAAAACTTATACAAAAATTTGGTCTAAGGATTATGTAAAAGATTATCTAAAAGATTATACTAAAATTTATACTAAAATATGGAATAAAGATTATATAAAAGAGTATACAAAAGTCTGGCAAAAAGCCTATACTAAGATATGGAATAAAGATTATCTTAAAATATATGTTGAATCATATGCAAAGGCTTATGTAAAAGATTACGATAAAGAATATACAAAAATATGGGTAGGTCCTACTTACTATGGTGGCTATGAGTCTGGATCAGATGAAACTAACTATACTAAAATCTATACTAAAATTTGGTCTAAAGATTATGTAAAAGATTACGTACATTCATTTGCAAAAGATTATTCAAAAGACTATAATAAATTATATGCTAAAGATTATGTAGATGTATATGAAGGCTCTTTTGATGCCAACTATACAAAGGTATGGGCTAAGATATGGGTTAAAGATTATGATGCCATCTATCTTAAAAATTATGTAAAGGCTTATGATGCCGCCTATACTAAGATATGGGTTAAGACTTATACTAAGGCTTACGATAAAATATATGAAGGTTCATTTGATGCAGACTATACAAAAGTATATGTTAAGACATATACTAAAGACTACTCTAAAGACTATGGTAAAGTTTATACTAAGACGTGGGCCCAACATTGGCATAAAGATTATGTTAAGACTTATACAAAGATCTGGACTAAAGATTATACAAAGATTTATGCTAAAGTATGGGTTGGTGAATACAATAAAGATTATATAAAAGACTACACTAAAATTTATACTAAACTCTGGTCTAAAAATTATGTAAAAGCATATGAAGGTTCTTTTGATGGATCGTTTGGTGCCAACTATACTAAGATCTGGGTTGGACCAACATACTATGGTGGCTATGAGTCAGGATCAGATGAGACTAACTATACTAAAATCTATGCTAAGGTATGGGTTGGTTCTTATGTAGGTGTCTACAATAAAGATTACGTTAAAGATTATGATGCAGTTTATACTAAGATCTGGTCTAAAAATTATGTTAAAACATATGAAGGTTCATTTGATGCTAACTACACTAAGGTATGGCAAAAAGATTATTCCACTGACTATCTTAAAAACTATGTTAAAGCATACCAGTTATCTTGGACTAAAACCTACACCACAATTTATACTAAAATATGGGATAAAACATATACAAAGATCTGGGTTGGACCAACTTACTATGGTGGCTATGAGTCTGGATCAGATGAAACTAACTATACTAAAATCTATACTAAGGCGTGGGATAAAGAATATACTAAGGTATGGTCTAAAGACTACCATGTAGATTGGGCTAAAGATTATGGAAAAATATGGACTAAAGTATATTCAAAAGATTACCTTAAAGATTATACTAAAATTTGGTCTAAGGTATGGGTTGGAGAGTATACTAAGCTTTGGGAAAAAGATTACCTTAAAGATTATACTACAGTATATACTAAGATATGGAATAAAGATTATGTAAAAAGTTATACAAAAGTATGGTCAAAAGATTATGCTGTTGATTATACTAAAATTTATGCTAAAGTATGGGTAGGAGAATATACTAAAGGTTGGGTTAAAGGTTACGTTAAAACTTATACTAAAATTTATACTAAACATTATGATGCAGAGTGGACAAAAAATTGGGTAAAAACATATACCACAATTTACACTAAAGACTATACAACAATTTATCTTAAAAATTATGTAAAGGCTTATGATGCCAACTATACTAAGATCTGGACTAAGAACTATCTTAAAAACTATGTTAAAGATTATGAGACAGACTATGTTAAAACATATACAAAGATCTGGTCTAAAAATTATGTTAAAACATACACTACAGACTATACTAAGATCTGGACTAAAACATATACAAAAGCATATGAAAGAATATGGGCTGTATGGATTGCGTATTATTCTGGGGTAACAGCTTACACATCACCAAAAGCATACACTGCATCTTACACAGGCATATTAAGTTACACAGGTAACTATGCATCAGGTGGCTTCTCAAAAGATTATGTTAAAACTTATACAACAATATATGTTAAAACATATTCAAAAGATTACAATAAAGATTATGCATCAGACTTCTCACGTAACTGGCACAAACTTTGGCAAAAAGATTATGGTACTGAGTACGGTGCTGATTATGCTAAAGATTGGGTTGGACCTACTTACTATGGTGGTTTTGCTAGTGGTAGTGATACATCTGTTTATAATAAAGTATATGGTAAAGTGTGGACAAGAGATTGGGCTAAGAGTTATGATGCATCTTACACCGCAGTATATACTGGTGCATTTACAAAAACATACACTAAAGATTATAATAAAGACTATACTAAAATTTGGGAGAAGACATATACTAAAGTTTACGAAGGTGGGTCTGCTGGTACAAGAACATTCTCAGCTGAAGTATCATTCTTAAATCCTGCTACTGCAGTATCATATGTAAGTGTAAAAAATTATACTACCGGTCTACTGTTCTTTGCATTAACAAATTACCTTAAAACTTATACAAAGGCATACACTAAAGTGTGGACTAAGATATGGTCAAAAGATTATAATAAAGACTATACTAAAATATATGCTGATGGTGATGATAACTATACTAAGATCTGGACTAAAACTTATACAAAAGATTACAGCACAGATTATACTACAGTATACAATAAAGATTATGTAAAAACTTATGAGGGTGAAGCTATATTTAATTACAGAGGTACATTTGATGGTCTAATAAATTACAATAAAATATATACTAAGGTTTATAATTTAGATACTAACTTCCTTCAAACATATAGTCCAACATATACAGGGGATCAATATTTTGAAATAGCTTACACAGGTGAAAGAACATCACATTCAACTTATGTTGGACCTACAAACTTTGTTGGATCACATAGTGGTGCATTAGCAAATACTAAACCTCAATTGTTTATTAAGAAAGATGATAACTGGGAACAAGCTAAGAAGCTATGGGTAAGAGAAGATGATGTATGGAAAGAAGTACCTTACTTCCATAGTAAAGAAGGTGGTAATTGGAAACTTGTAAACATAGGATATAAACATACAGATGTATATCTTGATTCCCATGTAGGTAGTGCTCAAGCTAATACAGCTAGTGAATATTATTTAAGAGGTGAAAATGATACAACTGCTACTCCAGATACGTTAGGAGAGTTCTCATCTAAAGGTTCAGCAACTATTACAGGACACGAAGGTGCTAAGACATCTTACTTTGTAAATGAATTCAACCTAAAAGAATTCTTAGATCATAAAGGTAGAGACAGTGGAACTTATCCAACAATGACTACTATCCACGTTGGTCAACAAAATCAATTTGATAATTATTTTGTAATGGGATCTAACAATGCAGCAAGACCTGCTATTGATCTAACTGGATTTGCATCTATATCAATTAATCAAACAGACGGTGGTAGTGCTCAATCATTCCAACACTTAGTAAGAATTGTTACATATAACAATGGTTACATTGTAGGTGCTGGTGGAGCTGGTGGAGCAGCTGCAGATAATACAGCAGGTGCTGATGGAGCAAATGGTGGTTCAGCTATTAAGACTGATGCTCATGTTAAATTATTTGTAGAAAATTATGGTACTATAGGTGGTGGAGCTGGCGGAGGTGGTGCTGGTGGCTTGACAATGTATAGTGATCCGTTAACTGGTGACAAATCATCTGAGTTTACTAACCAATCAGGTTCTGGTGGCGGTGGTGGTGCTGGCTTCCCAGGTGGTGCAGCAGGTGCAACAGCAAGTGCTGTAACAGCAGCCTCAACAGCAGGCCAGTTATTAGTAGGTGGTACAGGAGCTAAACCAGATATATCTACAACACATAACTCAAGAGTATCAGGAGGTACAGGTGGTGTGCTAGGTGGTATAGGTTATGGTGCTAATATGGATAAAACTGTGACAGGCGTCTCTACAAGAACAATTTGGGCTATGAGTGGTGATGGTGGTATACCAGGTAAAGCTGTTGATGGATTTGATGCAGCTAGAGTTCACTTTACAGGACCAGGTGGATCTAATAGAGGTAACATTGCTGGTGATGAAACATTCAAATTGGCATAATTAATATATCATAAATAAGTAGGTAAAGGTGAACCTATGGCCAACCCACTAAAGATAAAATATTCAGGTAGTACATTCAACGGTCTTCAAACTATGACCAATGAAAATATGGATCATACTGTCCATCAAATTCTTACTGAGTTTGTGGCTAATACTGGTCCTGGAATTATTTCTACCTCAGGTGATTATACATCTATAGGTTCTTTTGTTGATACTAGAAGAACAGAAGGTGTAGGTCAAACAACACCAGGTGGTGCTACATCAACTGTCAGTACAACAACAGTACGCCAATGGCAAGGTAATAGCAACAATGATGAGTCTGGAATGGTCAGACCATTAGAGTACGTTTCAAGTACATATCCAATTCAAGAACAAACAGACACAACATTAAATGCTTCAATAATAAACAGAGCATTAACTAATTTAGTTTCTAATGGTGTTGGGTCTTATGTTATGAATCCTTCTCAACCAAATAGTCAATACACTTCTATACTTACTTTATCAGATACAGTAACAGGTAATGGTACAGCTTCTAATACAACAACACAAATTTGGAGAAGAACAACTGGTGCCAGCACAACAGCACTATATCCTCTTAAACTTGGTAGTAGTAGTGGTTCACTTAATGAAATGTCTAATACTAATCTAGCAGCATTTATTAGTAGGTTTAGAAATCAAATGATGACTACTGGTATTGGTAAGTATGTATTACAGGAGAATGCTCCAGCATCAGGAACATGGTTAAGACAGGGAGTTGCTTTTACAGATAGAAGACATATATTAGGTTCTGGTAAAACATATACAAAAGCTTATACTAAATCTTATGGTGCAGACTATTCAGCTGACTATACAAAAACTTATACCTCTGTATATGTTAAAGAGTATGCTGGTGAATATTCTAAGACTTATACAAAACTATATGGTAACTCATATGAAAAAGTTTACGTAGGTGGTTATGCTACAGACTATAGTAAGACATATACTAAAACATATACAAAAACATATGATGGAGAGTATACTAAAACATATACTAAGTTGTGGGTGGGTGAAGTAAATTATACAAAAGATTATGTTAAAGATTACAACAAGGCTTATGAAAAAATTTATACTAAAACCTTTACTGGTGACTATACAAAAATTTGGACTAAACTTTATGATAAGATATATGTTAAACAATGGACAAAGAATTATACAAAAGCATATACATCTGCTTACTTAAAAGAGTATATAAAGTTATGGTCAAAAAACTATGTAGCTTCAGAAACATTTGATCACAATTGGGAAAAAATATACACTCATGCATGGACAAAGTTATATGAAAAAACATATGTTGGGGACACAGTGTATGGAGGTTCATCAGCTAAAAGTTATTTAACTAACTACGATAGAATATATGAAGGTACGTATACAGGAGCAAAAGTATATACAGGTGCATACACTAGCGTTGTTAATTATGAACAGCATTATGCAGGAGACGTTGCATATGAAGGTACCTTTGATGTTAACTATGCAAAGAATTGGTCTAAGACATACTCAGTTGATTATTTAAAAGGTTATGGTAAAGCATGGTCTAAAGATTATATTGGTAATTACATTCACACATTTGTTGGATCATATTCAAAAGATTACTCTGTTGAATATACACATAACTGGACAAAAGAATATAGCAAGATATATGAAGGACATTTTGCTGGTGGTGCATATGAAAACCAATGGGAAAAAGGCTACGTTAAATTATATACAAAATTGTGGACTAAAACCTATACAGGTAACTATACAAAGAATTGGGTCAAGTCATATATTACACAATACCAAAAAGTTTGGGAAACATCTTATGCTCAAGAATGGCATAAGCTCTATACTAAGATATGGACAAAAGATTATGTTAAGAAGTATCAAAATAATTGGTTTAAAAACTATGTAAAAAATTATGAAACAGATTATGTTAAAGCCTATACAAAAATTTATACTAAGTTATGGGATAAGGATTATGTTAAAGCCTATACTAAGATCTGGGAAAAAGATTATACTAAGATATATTCAAAAGTATGGTTAGGGTTATATACTAAAGGTTGGGTTAAAGGATATACAAAGGACTATGTAAAAGCATACACTAAAGTTTGGTCAGCTGATTATAGTACTGACTACAATAAAGACTATATAAAAAATTATGTTAAAACATATACTACAACTTATGAGGGTACATTCACAACTGGCTATACTAAAATTTATGCAAAGGTATGGTTGGGTGAGTATACTAAAGGTTGGGTTAAAGGTTATGTAAAAGCTTATGATGCTGCATACGAAGGTTCGTTTGATGCTAACTATACTAAGGTATGGCAAAAAGATTATGATGCAGTGTATACTAAGATCTGGACTAAGACATATACTAAAGCATATGATAAAGTATACGAAGGTTCGTTTGATGCTAACTATACAAAGATCTGGAATAAAGATTACACTAAGATATATGAAGGTTCTTTTGATGCTAATTATACTAAAGTATGGGATAAAGAATACACTAAGATTTGGGTAGGTCCAACTTACTATGGTGGCTATGAGTCTGGATCAGATGAGACTAACTACACTAAAATTTATGTTGGTGCCTGGACTAAAATATATGCTAAAGTATGGGTAGGGGAATATACTAAAGTATGGACTAAGGCCTATGACAAAGTATATGCAAAGGTTTGGGTAGGTGAGTATACTAAATTATATGAAAAAGATTATCTAAAAGACTACACTAAAATTTATACAAAGATCTGGACTAAAGATTATACAAAGATTTATGCTAAAGTATGGGTAGGTGAGTATACAAAGATCTGGAATAAGTTATACAACAAAGATTATGTTGATGTATATGAGGGGTCATTTGATGCTAACTATACTAAGATCTGGACTAAAAATTATGTAGGGGTTTATACTAAAGTATGGAATAAAGATTATATAAAAAATTATGTTAAGACATATACTAAAGTTTGGACTAAGTTATGGGAAACAGATTACCTTAAAAATTATCAAAAGCTATACAATAAAAATTACGTAGATGTATATGAGGGATCGTTTGATGCAGACTATACTAAGATATGGACTAAGACATATACTACTGACTATCTAAAAAATTATGTTAAATCTTATGATGCTGATTATAGTAAAGACTATCTTAAAACCTATACAAAGATCTGGCAAAAAGATTATGTTAAAAGATATAGAAAAAATTACCTCAAAACATATTCCAAAGATTATGAAACAACATATGAGAAAGCATACCAACAATCATTTTCTGCCAGATACTTAAAACATTATGAAGGCGACTATACTAAGATATGGGAAAAGAATTATGTTAAAACATATGTAAAAGCCTGGGAAGCTGAGTATGCTAAAGAGTGGCATAGATTGTGGACTAAAGATTATGTTAAAGATTATTCAGCTGACTATACTAAAAATTGGGTTAAGACTTATACAAAAATATATGAAGGATCTTTTGATGCTGCGTATACAAAAGTATGGTCTAAACTTTGGGATAAAGATTATGTCAAAACATACACCACTATCTATACCAAACTATGGGACAAGGATTATGTAAAGACTTATACAAAGTTATGGTTGAAAGATTATGATAAAGTGTATACTAAGATCTGGTCAAAAGACTATACTAAAATCTATGCTAAAGTTTGGCTAGGGGAATATACTAAAGGTTGGGTCAAAGGTTATGTTAAAGCCTATGATGCTGTGTATGAGGGATCGTTTGATGCTAACTATACAAAGGTATGGGCTAAAGATTACAGTACAGACTATCTCAAAAATTATGTTAAAACATATAGTAAGGCCTATGATAAAGTATACGAAGGATCGTTTGATGCTAACTATACTAAAGTATGGGCTAAAGCTTATGATGCTGTATACGAAGGATCGTTTGATGCTAACTATACTAAAGTGTGGGCTAAAGATTATGGTAAAGACTATACTAAAATATATGAGGGATCATTTGATGCTAACTATACTAAGATCTGGGTTGGACCAACTTACTATGGTGGCTATGAGTCTGGATCAGATGAGACTAACTATACTAAAATCTATGCTAAAGTCTGGCTAGGTGAGTATACTAAAGTTTGGGCTAAGGTATGGACTAAAGATTATACAAAGATATACTCTAAAGTTTGGGTAGGAGAGTATACTAAAATTTGGCAAAAAGATTATACTAAAATTTATGCAAAAGTATGGGTAGGTGAGTATACAAAAGTTTGGACTAAAGATTATCTTAAAGATTATGTTAAGACTTATACAAAGATCTGGACTAAAGACTATACTAAAATATATGCAAAGGTTTGGGTTGGAGAGTATACTAAGATTTGGAATAAGCTATACAATAAAGATTATGTAGATGTATATGAAGGTTCGTTTGATGCTAACTATACTAAGGTATGGGTCAAAGATTACTCCACAGACTATACTAAAGCATGGCAAAAAGCTTATTCAAAAGACTATCTTAAAAACTATGTAAAGAGTTATGATGCAGAGTATACTAAGATCTGGGAAAAGAATTATGTAAAGAGTTATGGTGCTGACTATACTAAAATTTATAATAAGGTATGGGTAGGAGAGTATACAAAGATCTGGGAAAAAGATTATGTAAAAATCTATACAAAGTTATGGTCTAAAAATTATCTTAAAGATTATGAGGCAGCATATCAAGACTCGTGGACTGCAAATTATGTAAAAGCATATGAAAAGCTATACACAAAAGTATGGACTAAAGCATATGAGGGATCATTTGATGCTAACTATACTAAGATATGGGTTAAGACTTATACAACAGATTATAATAAAGACTATCTTAAAAATTATGTCAAGGCCTATACAACAACATATGATAAAGATTATGTTAAAGCCTATACTAAGATCTGGTCAAAAGACTATACTAAAATATATGCTAAAGTCTGGCTAGGGGAATATACTAAAGGTTGGGTTAAAGGTTATGTTAAAGATTATGTGAAAACATATACAACAACTTATGAAGGTACATTTGATACAGCATATGTTAAAACCTATACTAAGGTATGGAATAAAGATTATGTTAAAAATTACGTAAAGACATACAGTAAAGATTATGATGCTGTATATGAAGGATCCTTTGATGCAACATATGTTAAAACATATTCCAAAGATTACACTACAACCTACGATAAAGATTATCTTAAAATTTATGTTAACACATGGGCTCAACATTGGCATAAAGATTATGTTAAAACTTATACTAAAATTTGGACTAAAGACTATACAAAGATTTATGCTAAAGTATGGGTGGGTGTATATGAAAAAGATTATGTAAAAGACTACACTAAAATTTATACAAAACTTTGGTCTAAAAATTATGTTAAATCATATGAGGGATCTTTTGATGGTTCATTTGATGCTAACTATACTAAGATATGGGTAGGCCCAACTTACTATGGTGGCTATGAGTCTGGAGATGATGAAACTAACTATACTAAAATTTATGCTAAGGTATGGGTTGGTTCTTATGTAGGTGTGTACAATAAAGATTACGTTAAAGATTATGATGCAGTCTATACCAAAATTTGGTCCAAGACTTATGTTAAAGCCTATGAAGGTAGCTTTGATGCTAACTATACTAAAGTATGGCAAAAGGATTATTCAAAAGACTATCTTAAAAACTATGTTAAAGCATATCAATTATCTTGGACTAAAGATTATACAAAGATTTATGCTAAAGTATGGGATAAAGAATACACTAAGATTTGGGTAGGTCCAACATACTATGGTGGCTATGAGTCAGGATCAGATGAGACTAACTATACTAAAATTTATACTAAAGTATGGGGTAAAGATTATACAAAGATATGGTCTAAAGACTACCATGTTGATTGGACTAAAAATTATGAAAAAGTATGGACTAAAATTTATACTAAGATCTGGACTAAAGACTATAATAAAGATTATGCAAAGGTTTGGGTAGGTGAGTATACAAAGATCTGGGTTAAAGATTACAACAAAGATTATCTTAAAAATTATGTAAAGACATATACAACAGACTACAATAAAGATTATGTTAAAACATACACTGGTGTGTATACTAAAATATGGGAAAAGAATTACCAGAAATTATATAATAAAGCTTATGCTGATGCGTACGAAGGATCGTTTGATGCCAACTATACTAAGATCTGGACTAAAGATTATTCTACAGATTATCTTAAAAACTATGTTAAGACATATACTAAGATATGGAATAAAGATTATATAAAAAATTATGTTAAGACCTATACTAAAGTTTGGAATAAAGATTATGATGCTGTGTATGCTAAAGTATGGGTGGGTGAATATGAAAAAGATTATACAACAATCTATACGAAGTTATGGTTAAAAGATTATGTTAAAATTTGGCATGCTAATTGGACTCATGAGTGGGTAACTAACTATGATAAAGATTATGTAAAAACATATACAACTGTATACTCAACTCTATGGGAAAAAAATTATGATAAGGATTGGCATACTGACTGGTTTAGAGAATGGGAAAAATTCTATACTAAGAATTGGGATAAAGATTATGTAACTGTCTACACTGGTACATTTGATACAGACTATTCAGTTAATTATGGAAGAGTGTGGACTAAAGCATATGTAGCTCACTACGAAGGTTTATGGCAACAAGAGTTTACTAAGCAATGGACAAAAGACTATGAGGCTTCTTATACAAAACTTTGGACTAAAGAATGGTTGGGTGATTATAATAAAGAGTTTATCTCAACATGGACAAAAGACTATCTTGTAGAATATCAAAAAACTTATACTGCCGACTATACTAAAACATATTCAAAATCCTACACTAAAGTATGGACAGGTTCATATTCTGGTCCTGTAAGATATACAAAACTGTGGTCAGGTGATACAGAATTTGTAGGTACAAATTGGGCACTTGCAACATTTGTTGGAGCTTACACTACTGAGTATACAACAGGATGGACTAAAGTTTATGAGGGTGGCTACACTAGTGCAACATCATACATTAAAGAATATGAAAAATCATACGATAGAGATTATACAAAAGCATACACTGGAACATATACAGGTGATAGAGCTTATACAAAAGTATGGCAAGCATCTTATGAAAGAACATATGATAGAGACTACACAAAGACATATAGTACAGACTACGAAGCAAACTATACAAAAGATTATTCAAAAGATTACACTGCTGTATACACAGGAACCTTTGATCGTAACTATACTAAAAATTATGACAAGACATATACAAAGATATGGTCTAAAATATATGTAGGAGAAGTGAACTTTAGTGTTGACTACAACAAGGTATATGTGGGACAATACAATAAGAATTATACAAAAGATTATTCTAAAACATATAGTAAGATTTGGGAAGCAAATTATATTAAAGAGTATAGTGGTGACTGGGCTAAAGATTATATCAAACTATATGGTGGATCATACACTAAGGCATATACGGCTGTTTATACAAAGATATATAATAAGGTATGGTCTAAAGTTTGGAACAAAGATTATAACAAAGCATACGTCGGTACTAACATAGATGATGAAACTGAAGTGATAAGCACAGTGAGTTTATGGGTTAGGACCGCTTAACAATAAGAGGACTTTATAATATGAATAATAAAGAGCAAGGAAAATTGTTTGATTATTATGCTGTTGAAGAACTTAGAAATACCTATTTTTTTATGGATTGGAAAAATAATACTGTTAATCCATTATACCCAGCTTTGTCCGAAATCATAAAGCCCAACGTAAAAATGACACCACAAGAGCATAAAGAGAATGGAAATATTGATGATAAATATATTACTGGAGCCAGTAAAATGACACCACAAGAGCATAAAGAGAATGGAGATTTTGATGACGCATCAGTAACTGAGCATGCTTCAACTGAAGCAGAGCAAGCTAATAGAACAATAGATGCCAGAGAAGAAAAATCAAAAGACCGTTTAAATATTAACAGACCACCACCCCAGACAACATCTTGGGAGAGAGAGAATAATATTATGGAAGAAGAAAAAACCAAGGTTGTAGCTCGTGCTGATGATGAGAAGCAACCGGAGAAAAAACAAGAACAAAAACAGGAACCGAAGTTTCCGTTCAATGATGCAGAGCCAATCTTTGCTTACTACGGTAATGATAAAAAATCTCTTATGCATTTCATTCTAAGACATCCAGACGGCCCACAAGGTCAACCTGGACCTACAGACGCACACCAAATTCATAATACCAAAGAACATCAAGACGCTTGGTATTGGGTACATAAGCTCGTAGGTCAAGAAGCTATCAATAGAAATACTAAAAAAGAAATTGATCGTCTTGATAAGATGAGAAAAAAAGAAGAAGTAGGTGATAAGGATCGTCAGCATAAAATGGATCAAGAGAAGTTGTTCCAAGCTAAGATAGATGCTTTTGAAATGGATGTGATTCGTAATACAACTAATAGAGATATGAAATCTAAAATTAGAAGATCAAAAAGTATTATGGAACTGACCGCTTACGTAGGCGCAATTATAGCATTGGAGAGTATGAATGGAAAACCAGCAACAGACTAAAGGATTTATGTTAGTTGCTTCATTTTCTAAACCTTATTATGATGCAGCTGTTATGTGTGCTGATTCAATTAAAGATTTTTATCCTGAAGCAAAGATAGCTATCTATACACATAAAGATTGGTTCCAAGAAGAACATAGACATTTATTTGATCATGTTCATTTGGAAGTGCCAGTCCATGTCCGAGCTAAGCTCTGGGCACTAACAAAAACTCCTTATGATATAACAGCATATATTGATGCAGATATATATTGTCAGCACCAAGACGTCAGGCATATGTTTGACGAAATAGATGACGAGCATGACATGGCAATGACATGCAATAGACCGTACAATGCAAAAGTAGTTTATATAACTCGTGATGAAGAATTAACTCATTATAAGCCAGAACATAAAGAACTTATTAAGACAGCAAAAGTTCATGAGTGGGACTTTAAAGGTCCTGAAGGTTGTTGGCGTATGAAGTGGCACTGTGGTATGTTTGTTTATAAAAAGAACAATCGTACATTTAAGATGCTAGATATGTGGTATAAAAATTATAGGACTCAGATTGAATCTAATCCTAGAAAGAACTGGCCTTACGATTTCCCTCACACGTTATGGTATTGGGATACATTTGCTTTTTTTAATACTAACTACAAAACAGACTACGGTGTAAAAATAAAAGAAATTCATTCTAAGTGGAACTATATCAAAGGGTATAGACCTGAGGTTGAATTAAAAAATAACGAAGAGCCAGTATTCTGGCATTACACAATACCAAATGACTTAGTAGATAGGAGCACATACAATGACCCCGGTATACGAGATACAATCGGAGATTTTAAAATTATTAAATGAGTGGAAAACATTTGTCTGGGGCTTAGACATGTCAACACTCATGACACGAAAAGGAAAGTTCTTTAGAGAAAACAGATCATTGTATGCAACAAGCATTGAATGTTTAAACTCTATGGAGCATGATACGCATGATGGCTTTCCACCTGACTCACATGGTTACGATTTTAATCAGATAGCTACATGGGTCAAGAATGATCACATTAAAGATTTATCATTAGCAAAAGTAATACAAGAAAAGAACCAGTGGCTTGATAACGAGTTGGGTGCATTGCTTGGTATAAGATTTTGTGCATTGAAGATGTGGTATCCAAAAGATGGATACATTGCATGGCACAACAATTGGAATGTACCAGGGTACAATGTTCTATTTACATTTACAGAAACTGGTAATGGTTTCTGGAGACATATTAATCCTGAAGGTTCTAAAGGCAAGATTAATAAACCTATTGAAAAGAACTTAGTACATATACCTGATGTACCAGGATGGCATATGAAGACTGGCTATTATGGTAAGAAGGAAGAAGAAGATAAGATTATGTGGCATAGTGCTTATGGTGGTGAGCCAAGAATGACTTTAGGGTATGTTGTATACAATGAAGAGATATGGAAAAATATGGTAGAAGATATTGCCGGCAAAGCATTAGTGTGGCCACTAGCACCATTTGATAAAACTATGTTACCTAAGGGAGCTACGTATTCATAATGCCAAACAACACAGCAGGAGTAGAGTTACCTGAATATTTTATACCTTGTCGTGGTAGTATTATGGATTATTATAGACAAGTGGTGAACAATCGAGGTTGGAAAAACTATCTTGTCACAACATATAATGATACATATCAAGGTTATGATAATGTATTTAAATTTAGAGCTGAATTAAATGAACGTATACCTTTTGATTATGATGCTAAGTTAAGAGAGCATATAGTTAGAAAATCTAACATACGATATGTTAATCATGGCAGAGATGGTATGATTGAAAAGTTCTTCCTCCAAGATCATCACACACTGCTTCATATCATATGTAGCAAAAGAGTTGATACGTTAACACTAATGCATAGAGATGAACAACCTGATAAACAAATAGATGAGTGGCTAACAATTAAAAGAAAATATTATTATGAATAACATATTTGTTGTAAAGACAATACCAGAGAAAGCCACAGTCAAAGAAAAGTATAAAGATGCTCATGTGTGGGACATCTTTTGGCAATGTAAGAATTACTACAAGAAGCCATTTAAGTTTTATTTACTAACAAACTTTACAACTGTTAACCATCCTGAAATTAAAATTGTTGATATATCTAAATTTAAGTATGATGGTTGGTGGAATAAAATGTTACTGTTCCATCCTGATATAGATAAAGAAGGTACTAATCTATACTTTGATTTAGATACCACATTCCATAGAGACATATCAGATATTGATAAGTACATATCACCTGGTCTTCTAACATCTGTATTTTGTTATTGGAAGCCAATTGATTGGTTAGACCGGAGTGCTCAACCTAAAGAATTACAAGACGATCCTGATATGAAATATCCATCTATGTTTAATTCATCTGTGATGGGTTGGCAAGGCCATACATTAACAAGTATATGGGATGACTTTAAAGATGATGATCAACGATACTTGTTAGAGTATAGAGGTAATGATGATTATCTAGGACACAAACAATTAGATAAGTTGAAAGCTCTTCCAAGAGGTATATGTTATTCACAGTACTATGGAGCAGATGTTGGTTCTGAATTCTTTCCTAGAGATAAAAAGAGCAACATTAAAAGAGATAATTATTATATAAGGTTACTGAATGGTCCAGGAAAAGATTAACTTAATGACAATTAAGTGGGGTGATAAGTTTGCAGCTGAGTATCCTAACCTAATTCATAGAATGGCCAAACGTCACATGCCTTGTGAGTTTAATTCATATTGTATGACTGATGATCCTACTGGTTTAGATAAAGACATTATACCTGTTGAATGTACAGAGAAATGGTTATGGGATGATATACTATCAATGAAGCAATGGTGGTTTTGGGATGCAATTAAAATGTCTTTGTTTGCTCCTAAGTTATGTGGTATAGAAGGTAAGATATTATTTACAGATCTAGATAACTTATTTTTAAATAGACTGGACAGAGTAATTCAAACAACCCCTCCAGCAATAATAAAAACAGATTGGAATGCTAATTATCATTTAGGAATGCATAGTGGTAATTATTTTCTTACTATGGGATTCAATGCTAGTTTAATTTATGTGGACAACACATCACCAGTAACAAAAGAAATATGGGATCACTTTGTAAATTATTATGACAGAGCAAAAGGTTCTTTGTATAGTAGTGATGCATATTTATGGAGATGCCATAGAGATAAGATTAATACATATCCTGAAGGTACTGTATACTCACATAGTAGAGGTGCAAAGTATCCTGATCAACAAAAAGGAAAGTATAGATCAGATCATGAGGTCTGTGTTTTTATGGAAGACCATGAACCTGATCCTTTAGATATAAAAAAAGGTTGGGAGGCTGACTTATGCAAGTTGTATCTGTAAAGGTTGGTAAACTATATGGTGTTGAATATGTCAACCAGTTATATAAACAACTGTTGACCTTCCATAAAGATTGTGTATACTATTGTATGACAGATGACCCAGAAGGGTTACATAAAGACATACAGATAATAAAAATTACTGATAGCTTTAAAGAACGTAAGTGGTGGAACAAGATAAAGTTATTTGAACCAGGTCTTTTTAATGAGCCTACTATCTACTTAGATTTAGATTGTTACATACATACACCATTAGATAAGTTCCTAGAAACCTCTCATCCTGATAAACTAAACATTCTTAAAACAGCATGGTTCAGTGATGGTATAGCAAAAAAAATACATATGTGTAATGTTAACTCATCTATAATGGTTATTAATGATCATAATTGTGAGCCTATGTGGAAAGAGTGCCATGACCATATAGATCGAATGTACAAGAGTTTCTATGGGTTAGATCCATGGTTGTACAGGAGACATATGAGTAGCATGCAATTCTTTCAACCTGGGTTAGCTTATTCATTTAAACATGGTTGTATGTATCCATTAGATATAGAACAAAATAAATTAAGACAATTACCAGTATGCATATTTGATGATGCACAAAATAGAAAAGAGGTGTTAGATGGACTATGGCAAAGTTCAAAAGTTATGGGCTAAAGGATTAGGCTACGTAGCTGATAACCACATATACAAATACAAAGATTATTCAGAAGCAGTATTTGATACTCAGATTGAAAGTAAGGAATGGCTTTGTCATCAATTAAAAAAAGTTAAACCTGATGTTAAACACATATCAATATTAGCTAGTTGGTATGGATTAGTTGCTGTACCATTTTTATATGAAACCTTTGGTGAGATAGATATTGATCTATATGATGTGGATGAGTATACAACAGACATTGCAAAACATATATGGAATGATTATCCTAAAGTAAATGTACATACAAAAGATGTTGTATTTGATGATATTGATTATAAAGGTGAAGTAATTATTAACACATCCTGTGAGCATATGATGGATATGAAGTACATTACAAAAAATTATAATGATAAACTATTTGTATTTCAAAGTAACGATAATAGTAATGTTAAATGGTTACATATCAATTGTGCTATGAACCAAGGAGAGCTGATAGAGCAAGCAGGGTTAACAGATATTAAATATGCTGGTTCAAAAATAATATATGAGCATAAGAGAATAATGGTGATAGGTAAATGAACGTACCTCAAAGACGATTTAATAATAATATAAATTTATGTATATGTATACATCAACACAGTGCATGTAAGCATGAAGAATTGACTGATCATATGAGAGAATATACAGCCTTCTATGCAGGTTGGTTAACAACACAGTCTACCAAACTTCATGTTGTTCAAGCAAAGTCAATTGATGAAGGATTAAAAAAATTAGCAGATAGGTATGATCATATATTATTTATGGCTGCCGGTGTAAGATTATTCAGTGGAAGTATTATTAATGACATTGCAACTGAAATAGAAGCCCATCCGGATTATCTGGCAGCTGCTCATATATTAGATTGGACATGGCAAAATCGTTGGTATGAATTACATGAACAATTTGTTTTAATTAATAGTAAGACATGGAAAGAAATTGGACGTCCAGAATTTGGAACTTTTACTGAAGGAGAAAAAGAACTTCCCGTCATAGAACGCAGTGAAGAAAACTTCCATGATAATTATACCCCTCTCTGGATCAAGGACAGTGGTATGAGAAAGGTACAGCATTATTCATGCCCTGGTTGGAACCTAATAGATACTGGTCTTAGATTTGGTTGTGAAATAATTAATTGGAACCTTAAAATAAGACTTCAGCGTACCTATTATTACCCAGAAGGAAATGCAGCTTCTTTGACCCACGGAGAACAATTACTTTGGGATGTAATTAAAAATGACTACCAACCCTCAGAAGAAGAGTATCAGAAAATGATTGGTGGCCACCAACAATTTTTAAATATAATAGTCCATGGTGTACAAGATCAAATATGGATACTTAACAGTGAAGATATGTATATACAAAACAATGGTGATGACTATGATAATATAGCTTTACCAGCAAGTGGTTTTAAATGGTTAGATTGTTTTCATTCCAACGCATTAAAAAACAATGGTAATATAATTTTTTATGATTGGAATATAAAAGCATTGGATTGGATTCAGCATATCAAAAACTCACAAGCAACAGATATAGTCGAACTAATACGTACATTTAAAGATTGGAAATATTTAACATGGTATGGCATCAATAACAAAAATATACTTCAGGATAATAAAAATATTAATCCAGCATTTATGAAAAGTTTCAGAAGAACTTTAGAATATTTTGGTGGAGAAAAACAATTTTGGAAATATGTTACAATGTTTCGAAATACTGACACATCATTTATGCAAGCAGATGTTATAAAACAACCAGATAATATAATTAAACACTTCCATGGTAAAACATTATTTCATGTATCTAATATTTTTTCTACAGATTGGTTGGTAGCTAAGTATGGATTTGGTGGTGCTATTAAATTGTTTAATGATTTGCAGATTAAATTATTTTCAAAACCAGGAATAAAATTAACAGGCTATTCCCCAAATCAAATGAATAATAATTATGCTATTATTTCTGATACCTCTATGATTAAGGAATTATAAAAATGAAGTTTGAAATAAATGAAAAAGTATATGGTTTCACTATGTTGTTGTTTGGCCAACAGTTGTTTCTTCAGATGTTTGATAATGATGGTAAGCTAGATGATTCTGAATTTGGTTTAATTAAACCTATAATAAAAGAATTGTATGAAGGATTAACAGAAGAACATAGAATAAAAGGATACGAAAGAGCATTAAAATATAAAGGTTCAGCGTGTCCTATTTTAAAAGACTTTACAGATGTATGGTATATTATGTATTGTATAAGTAACTACAGAGTGGATTGGGTAGGTATAGATTCAAGTCAGGACAGACAGGAGTTGCATATTATGAAGTATGCACTAATAAATGTTGCTAAAAAATCTCATAAAAATTTTCCAGAGTTTAGATCAAGACACGTATAATCCTTTCTTATAAATATATATAATACATATAAGGGAGTTTATCTATGTCTGCAAGAGCTGATATTATTATTGATCAAGGAACTACATTTAGTACAGTTGTAACTGTAACAGAAGACACAGGAGAGGTTGTTAACTTGACAGGCTACTCAGCAAACGCAATGATAAGAAAACATCATACATCATCCGCAATTACAAAAACATTCTCAATTACAAACGGTGGTACCAATGGACAGTTGACACTAGCTTTGAATGCAGCTAATACAGCTTCTATGGATTCTGGTAGATATGTATATGATGTTAAAGTAACATCAGGTGGCTCTGTTGTATCAAGAGTGGTAGAAGGTTTAGTAACAGTTAATCCAAATGTAACGAGGTAGCAATGGCAATAACAACTAACAATGCTATACTAACAAACCAAACTAGACTTGCTGTAAGAATAGCTCAAACAGGAGCTGGAGGTACACAACCTAGACTAGATGGTATGGATGATGTTAAAGAAGTTAGTAGAGCAAATAATAATATATTAGTGTATAATGCTGATAGAGATCAATACCTACTACAAAAACCAGATGCAGATGGAGGAACATTTTGAACACAGCTAACATTGCAGGATCCATAACAGCTACATCTGGTATCAGTTCAAAAGTATTAACACGTAAAGCAGAAATTGTAGACGATATGGCTGACATAAGTCTTACTAATAATGCAAACACATTTGTATTAAGATATAATAAATCTGATGATACATATAAAGCAACTGAGAGAAATTTAGAAGGAGGAACATTTTAATGGCTGGTACAATTCAGATCAAAAGATCAGCAAACACTGCTACACCAACAGCATTAGAGTTTGGAGAGCTAGCTTGGTCCTCTAATAGTCAAACAATAAGTATAGGTAGACAAGATGGTAACACATCTAATCTTGTATCTATTGGTGGAATAAGAACACCAGGTACGTTAACAGCAAACCAAGCTCTTGTTGCAAACAGTACATCTTTTATTAATGAAATAAATGTTGCTAATCTTACTATACATACAGTTAAAGCAACAATGAACACAGAAGCAAACATAACAATGACAAGTACATCAACAGCCAATCTATATAATGTTAATTTTAGAGGTTCTCTAAAAGACAGCAGTGGTAATAAACTAGAGATATATAATTCTAGTGGCACAAAGATTTGGGGATAACAAATGGCAGCACCAAATAGTAAAGCAACATTCAAAGAATATATATTACGAAGATTAGGTAAGCCTGTAATAGAAATTAATATTGATGATGATCAAATGGATGATCGTATTGATGAGGCTCTAATGTTTTATCAAGATTATCACTTTGATGGAACACAAGACATGTTTTTAAAACATGAGATAACAGCTACCGATATATCTAATGAGTATATAACAATTGCTAATGACTACATAGGTATAGTTGATATATTTGATATAGGTGATTCAACAAGTACTAATAATTTATTTAATGTTAGATATCAAATAGCATTGAATGATATGTACGATCTATCAAGAATGGATCTTGTACCATACTTTATGAATATGATGAACCTAAGACATATAGAAGAGATGCTTGTTGGTAAACAACCTATCAGATATAACAGACATGTTAATAAATTATGGATTGATATGGACTGGGGTAAAGTAACTGCAGGTCACTTTATAGTAGCTAAAGGTTATCAGAAAGTAGACCCAGATACATATACAGATGTGTATAATGATAGATGGTTACAAAGATATGCATCAGCATTGTTTAGAATACAGTGGGGTAACAACCTAACTAAATTTATTGGTATGCAATTACCAGGTGGAGTTCAATTCAACGGAGAACAAATTCTACAACAAGGATTGGAAGAAAAAACTAAACTAGAAGAAGAAATGATTTCTAGTTACTCTCTTCCTGTTCATGACATGACTGGATAATTAAATGGCTAGAGGTACTAATCTGTTCTTCAATAACTTTGCAAGTCCAGATGAGCAAAACTTAATCAACGATCTTGTCTATGAATCAATAAAGATTTATGGCATTGATGTTGGTTACATGGCATACACAGAAGACGGTACTGATGATATACTTAATGAAAACAATAAGAAACATTATAGTACATACTCTCAATGTGAAGTGTACGTTAAAAACGTAGATGGCTTTGAAGGAGAAGGTGACTTCTTAGGTAAGTTTGGTCTTGAAATTAGAGACAGGATTACTTTTTCTATTGCTCGTAGAGCATTTAGTGAATCTATTGAAGCTGATCAAGGTCTTACTAGACCAAGAGAAGGTGACTTAATTTTTCTTCCATTGAACAAAAAAATATATTCAATTAAATTTGTAGAACATGAGCCAACATTCTATCAAATGGGTTCATTACAATTCTATGATATCACTTGTGAGTTATTTGAGTATAGTGGTGAAAGAATTAACACAGGCTTTGCTGAAGTTGATGTTGTTGAAACTAGCTTTAGCACAGACATATATCTTGATACGCAGCTTATGAGTGAAGATGGTATAACACCAATATATACACAAGAGGGTGTACGACTAATGACAGAGGATGAAGATAGAAGTGATGGTAGTACAGAAGCAACATTAGATTACGATACAGTAAGTAACTCAGATAATATACAAATTGAAACAGATGCGGATGCAATATTAGACTTTAGTGATGGAGATCCGTTCAGTGAAGGTGGGACCTTTTAATGTTAGGACATAATTTTTATCATCAACACATACGTAAATATGTAATTGTTTTTGGAACACTGTTCAATGATGTCATAGTACAGAGGAAAGATGCTAACGGCAACATCTTGCAAGACATTAAAGTACCATTAGCATATGCACCTAGAGAGAAAGCATTAGCAAGAATAAATGCTGATCCTGATCTTTCAAAGAAAGTTGGTATGGTATTACCACGTATGTCTTTTGAAATGACATCTATTAACTATGCTCCAGAAAGAAAATTAAATAAAATTCATAGAAATGTATCTGCATTTGCAGATGATAAAACAAAATTGTATGCAGCTTATAGTCCTGTAGCATATGATATAGGTTTTGAATTAAACATATACACAAGATACGCAGAAGACTCTACAAAAATATTAGAACAGATACTACCATTCTTTACACCAGAGTGGTCAGTAACTATGAATTTAGTTCCAGAGATGAATTGGAAGCAAGACATACCAATTGTATTGAATGGAGTATCTATGCAAGACACATACGAAGGTGACTTTGAAACTAGACGAGCATTAATTCATACAATAAACTTTACACTCAAAGGTTATCTATGGGGACCCGTAAGAAAATCTGGTATTATTAAAACTGCTAATGTTATGACACATGTGGACACATCTGCTGTATATGCAAATGAACATCCATCTAATACAGTATTTGCAAATGTCAATGTGACAGACTCCTCTCAACCAGGATACTACATACATAGTAGGACAACAACAACACCAGGTCTATTAGCAAACGGTAGTCCAACATCCAACGCATCACTTTCAGTAGGCATAGGTTCTATAGATGAAGATGATGATTACGGATACATACATAATTTTGAGGAGTGGTTCAGTGCAAACACAAGTGCCTAAAGAAGATCCAATAGCAAAATCATTAGACTTAGAACCATTAATAGATGAACCTAAACCTGTTCAAGCTGTAGTAGAGGTAGATGATACAGCGGGTCAGTCTGAAAGAGATTTAAAATATTCCAGAGAGAACTTATACCATCTTATTGAAAGAGGTAGAGATGCCTTAGATGGTATACTTGATCTAGCTAGCCAAAGTCAATCACCTAGAGCATATGAAGTAGCTGGTCAGATAATTAAAGTAGTATCAGATACCAATAGAGACTTAGTGG
>Ga0209384_1000260_pt1 | contig 36257 bp, 28 predicted proteins | sample CoawatmetaG05DNA_FD_187511 | JGI IMG/M metagenome (GOLD analysis project Ga0209384, IMG submission 187511) | Marine microbial communities from the West Antarctic Peninsula - Coastal water metaG058-DNA (SPAdes) (version 2) | ecosystem: Environmental > Aquatic > Marine > Coastal ... | reverse complement strand
GTTACAAGCTTACTAGCTTACAGTTGCGGGAACAGCTCTGGAATTTAACCAGATTCCCTTTTAATTTGACATCGCAGTAAGGCGAGATCAAAACCAAAATCAAGACAAATGTACTTTATAAATTGAGTTTACAAAACATTTTTGTAATCTTGTTTAATAATTTAATTTTAAACATGAAATTAGCATCTTATTCATTTTTCTTATTACTTGTTATATTCTCTTTTTCCTGTAAAAAAGAAATACTCAAAGAGACCACTGCACCTATCTCAAAAAGCACAATTAAATATGCAAAAGGGTTTGATATTGTATTTGTAAACGGCTTAAAAAAACTGATGCTTAAAACAGGTTACCAAAATGCTACAACTATTTTTGAATATCTAATTCTTAATAAAACAGCTAAGAAAGCTAGTTTAAATAATCAAACTATTCAAGTACCTATAAAAGAAATAGTAGTTACCTCTACCACGCACATACCAATGGTAGAATTGTTAAATGAAGAATCTTCTATTGTTGGTTTTCCACATACAACTTATATCTCTTCAGAGAAAACAAGAACTTTAATTGACGCAGGAAAAATTAAAGAAATTGGAAAAGAAAGCTCATTAAACACAGAGATTTTATTGGATTTACAGCCCGAATTGGTGGTAGGTTATAGTATTACATCTGCTGATAAAAGTTTAACTACAGTTCAAAAATCTGGTATTTCTGTAATTTATAATGGAGATTGGTTAGAAGAAACCCCATTAGGAAGAGCAGAGTGGATTAAGTTCTTTGGTGTCTTGTATAATAAAGAAAAACAAGCAGATAGTATTTTTAATGCAATTGAAACCAATTATTTAAAAGCCAAAAAAATTGCTTTAAAAGCAACTGTAAAACCAACAATTTTGTCTGGGGCTATTATGAGCAAAGATATTTGGAATTTACCTGCAGGAGAAAGCTTTGTTGCCCAATTTCTGAAAGATGCAAATCTTAATTATTTATGGAAAGATTCTAAAGGAAAAGGAAGTTTGTCTTTAAGTTTCGAAAGTGTTTTTGACACAGGTAGAAATGCAGATTTCTGGATTGCTCCTGGTTACTTCTCATCAAAAGAACAACTATTACAAAGCAATCAAATCTATGCAGAATTTACTGCTTTTAAAAATGATAGAATCTATACACCTTCAACTAAAAAAGGAAAAACTGGTGGCGTATTGTATTACGAATTAGCGCCAACAAGACCAGACTTAGTTTTAAAAGATATTATCAAAATTACGCACCCTAATTTATTACCAAATTATGAGTTAACGTTCTTTGAAAAGATGCAGTAAAACTAACTTTTTAAAAAAAAAATAAAACTACACTTGCTTAAAGCATTGCACTCTATTATATTTTTAATCTATAGCAAACAATTTAGAGATGTTACATTTAAAATGAACGCGTTTGAAATGCTTTAAACATTCAAAGGAGTCGCATAGCGTATCTCTTTTTATACCCTTCCAAAACCCCTTTTATTCCCTTTAAAAAACAGTGCGGTATTTCACCTAATAAAAATAGATAGTCTTTGGAAGTTATTCGTAAAATAGTGTGTTAAAAATTTGTCTTAATAATTTATAGCCGCTAATTAAAACTACATATCTAATTACTCGGTGGCAAACTTAAAAGCAGCTGCTGCATGAATTTTGGTGGTATCAAAAATTGGTAATGAAACATCATTTTGATTGATTAACAATGGAATTTCTGTACACCCTAAAATAATACCTTCTGCTCCATTTAAAATTAAACTATCTATAATTTTTAAATAGCTTTCTTTTGAAGATTTTTTAAATTCACCTTGCGCTAATTCATCATAAATAATACGATGAATTTCATCTCTTTCCTCAGCGTCTGGAATTATAGTTTCTATCGAATGCTCATTTAAAATATCTCTGAAAAAATCTTTTTCCATTGTATATTTTGTTCCCAATAATGCTACTTTTTGCATTCCTTTCTTTTGAATTTCTTTAGCGGTAGTATCTGCAATATGAATAACAGGAATGCGCACCACTTTTCTAACTGCATCAATACATAAATGCATCGTATTCGCACAAATAAGAATACAACTGGCACCGGAATTCTCTAAATTAGTAGCAGTTTCTGCCATCTTTTTATCTAACAAATCCCATCTGCCTTGTTTTACTAATTGAGAAATTTGTCCGAAATCAAATGAATTAATAATTAACTCTGCAGAATGTACTTTTCCTAACTGATTGGCACTTAACTTATTTAAAATCTGATAGTATAATATAGTCGACTCTGGTGTTATTCCTCCAATTAATCCTATCTTTTTCATTTAGATAATTTAAGTTTTTCTAAAGCATTTTCTCGCAAATACAAAAACAACGGAAAAGTAAATGCCACGGCAACTAAAAAAGTAAATGGGATTAGTAACCACCAGTATCTAATTTTTAATCGTATTGATTCTGGAATCATAAACACAAAGAATGTAAGAACTACCACCGTTAAATCTGCACCAAAAGATTTACCTGCAAAATTAGCTTGTGCATCATTAAAAAAACTTGTAAAAGTTGGGTCGTTTGCAGTTTGAAACCATTGAATATTATAATACCATGTATAGCAAATACCTAGAATAGAGAGCATCAAAAACAAATGTTTACGTTTCATAATTTAATAGTTTTAAAATAATTTTATTTGATTCTCATCATCACGTTTTTGTTCTTCTGCTTTCTTTTTCTCTATAGATTTTTGTAAAGCTATTTTTGCTTTTTCTTCTACAGAAAGTTCCTCTAAAACAGGTTTTTTAGTTACTGTTTCTGATATTTCAATTGGAAGTATATTCTCTTCCACAATTTCTTCTGAAAACACTTCAATTTCTTCTACTTTCTCTTCTTCCGGTTCCTCAAAGGGTAATGATTCCAGTAAATTAACTTGTTTTATTTTTTCTATAGACAATTGATTCCCTTGCGCTTTTATACCTTTAACAGCTATAAAATCCTCAAAATTCACAATTTCATTCCCAATACTTCTTTTAGAATACAAAACCTCTGCAACAGGTCTGTAATCTGTCGCAATAATTTCTAAACGTGATTTTGAATTTTCAGATATAAAAATTTCTTCTTTCTCTGGAGTTTCAATTAAGAAACGTTTTACGTAATAACGTTCTTTATCTGCATCTAAATAAATAGCAGAAATTGGTTTGTTTGGTTTCCATTTTTCTAACACAATCATGTCATCTTCAAAATGCATTGCCAAATCTGGTTTTACCGCTTTAACTTTTCCACTTTGCGTAATAACTAGCAACTTATCTTCTGCTCTAAATTCGCCTAGCAATTCGCCTCTTTCATCAACATTTAAACGCTGTACCGCGTCATCAAACCAAATCTTACGAGGTTTTAAAGTAGAAACACCTTCAGATTTAAAATCTACACTCTTTATGGTATATTTTGTAATTGTATTTCCCCTTACAGCTCTTCCTTTTACAGCTAAATCTGCAAAATCAATATCCCATTTCATTTTTTTAACACTTCCTGTAGCGCGCAGGTTAATGGTTACCACCTCTGCTTCTCCATTAAGGTTTGCAGAAAAATAATGTACGATAGATCCTTTAGTTCCGTTTGATAAATCGTACTCTTTATCTCGTGTTACAGAAGTTACGTTAAAACGCTTCATATAAGAAGGGCCTTTTGCACCATCTCTATACATAAAATTGTAAACCGTTCTTTTATCTTTCTTTTTAAAGACAGCCACATAAATAATATCTTTTCCAACAAAAGTCTTTGCGTCTACTTTTGTGACACTCATCTTTCCGTCTTTTCGAAAAACAATAATGTCATCAATATCAGAACACTCTGCAACAAACTCGTCTCTTTTTAGAGAGGTACCCACAAAACCTTCTTCTCTATTTACATAGAGTTTTGCATTTTTCATGGCTACTTTAGAGGCAACAATATCGTCAAAAATTCTAATTTCTGTTTTACGCTCTTTTCCTTTACCATAAGCACTTTTTAAACGCGTAAAGTAATCTATAGCATACTGTATTAAATTGTTTAAATATTCTTTTACAACGGCTATTTTGTCTTCTAAACCTTCTATAAATTGTTTTGCTTTATCAATATCAAATTTTGATATTTTCTTTATTCTAATTTCTGTTAAACGTGCAATGTCTTCTTCTGTAATAGCCCGTTTTAAATGTTTTATATGTGGCTGTAAACCCAAGTCAATGGCTTTAATTACACCTTCCCAAGTTTCTTCCTCTTCAATATCTCGATAGATTCTATTTTCTATAAAAATTCTTTCTAAAGAAGAAAAATGCCATTGTTCTTCTAATTCATTTAACTGAATTTCTAGTTCTTTCTTCAGTAAGTTTACCGTTAAATCTGTAGAATGTTTTAACATTTCTGAAACTCCTACAAAAACAGGCTTATTATCTTCAATAGTACAAGAAAGTGGTGAAATTGAATTCTCGCAATTCGTAAATGCATATAAAGCATCAATAGTGGTATCTGGCGATACGTTTGGTGGTAAGTGTACCAAAATCTCTACATCTGCTGCCGTATTGTCTTCAATCTTTTTTATCTTAATCTTCCCCTTTTCATTGGCTTTAATAATACTTTCAATTAACGAAGTTGTTGTAGTTGCAAACGGAATTTCATTTATCACTAATGTTTTCTTATCAAGCTGTGCTATTTTAGCCCTAACTCTTACTTTACCTCCTCTTTTTCCGTCGTTGTAATTGGTGAAATCTGCAATTCCTCCAGTAATAAAATCTGGTAAAATTTTAAAACTTTTCCCTTTTAAATATTTAATAGACGCATCTATAAGTTCAATAAAGTTATGTGGTAAAATTTTAGTTGACAACCCAACTGCAATACCTTCTGCACCTTGTGCTAATAATAATGGAAACTTTACAGGTAAATCAATTGGTTCTTTTCTTCGACCATCATAAGACATTTTCCAGTCGGTTGTTTTCGGGTTAAAAACAACATCTAAAGCAAACTTAGATAATCGAGCCTCTATATACCGAGATGCCGCTGCACGGTCTCCTGTTAATATATTCCCCCAATTTCCCTGCATGTCTATTAGCAATTCTTTCTGACCAATTTGCACCATCGCATCTGCGATAGACGCATCTCCATGCGGGTGGTACTGCATGGTATGCCCAACAATATTGGCTACTTTATTGTAACGCCCATCGTCTAAATCTTTCATAGAATGCATAATTCTACGCTGCACAGGTTTCAAACCATCTTCTAGAGATGGCACTGCTCTTTCTAAAATTACATATGAAGCATAGTCTAAGAACCATTCTTTATACATACCTGTAATCTTAGTGATGGTCTCAACAGATTCTGTATCGTTATTTAAAGCATCAGACTGACTTTCTAAATTTGATAATTCTTCTTCGTGTTCGTTTTCGTTTATTTCTTCGCTCATAGTCTAAACTTCCTCTTCTATAGTGTCTAACTCTACCTTTAAATTCTCAATGATAAACTTCTGTCTATCTGGAGTATTTTTTCCCATATAAAACTCTAACATTTGCTCAATAGACATTTCTTTGTCTAACATTACTGGGTCTAAACGAATATCATCTCCAATAAAATGGACAAACTCATTTGGCGAAATCTCACCCAAACCTTTAAATCTTGTTATTTCTGGTTTCCCTTTTAACTTCCCTATTGCTTCTCTTTTTTCTTCTTGCGAATAACAATAAAAAGTCTGTTTCTTATTTCGCACTCTAAACAAAGGTGTTTCTAAAATGTATAAATGCCCTTCTTTGATTAGTTCTGGAAAAAACTGAAGGAAAAATGTTATTAATAGCAGTCTAATATGCATACCGTCTACATCGGCATCTGTTGCAATTACAATATTGTTATAACGCAAATCCTCGAGACCATCTTCTATATTTAAAGCGGCTTGCAATAGGTTAAACTCTTCATTTTCATAGACAATTTTCTTACTTAAACCGTAGGAATTTAGAGGCTTCCCTTTTAAACTAAAAACAGCTTGTGTATTTACATTACGAGATTTTGTTATTGAACCAGAAGCAGAATCTCCCTCTGTTATAAATAAAGTAGTTTCTAAATAATTTTGTTTTTTAATATCTCCTAAATGAATTCTACAATCTCTTAATTTCTTATTGTGTAAACTCGATTTTTTTGCTCTGTCTTTTGCTAACTTTCGTATTCCAGACAATTCTTTTCTTTCTTTTTCTGCCTGTACAATTTTCTTTTGAAGCTTATCTGCAACATCCGCATTCTTGTGCAAATAATTATCTAAATTAGTTTTCAGAAAATCATTAATATAAGTTCTTACCGTGGGCAACTTTCCTCCCATGTCTGTAGAACCCAACTTCGTTTTGGTCTGACTCTCAAAAATTGGTTCCATCACTTTAATTGCAATAGCAGAGATAATAGATTTACGAATGTCTGAAGCTTCAAAGTTCTTGCCGTAAAACTCTCTAATAGTCTTCACTAATGCCTCTCTAAATGCCGCTTGGTGTGTTCCTCCTTGCGTAGTGTGCTGACCGTTTACAAAAGAGTGGTATTCTTCTGAATATTGTGTTTTACTATGTGTAATTGCAACTTCTATATCCTCTCCTTTCAAATGAATTATAGGATACAACATATCGTCTAGATTGTTATTATCTTCCAATAAATCTCTCAATCCGTTTTCTGAAAAGAATTTTTCTCCGTTAAAAATAATAGTTAAACCTGGATTTAGATACACATAATTCTTTAACATTTTTGCTACATACTCATTTCTGAATTTGTATTTCTTAAAGATTTCTTCATCCGGAATAAAAGAAACTTTGGTTCCCTTTCTACGAGAGCTTTCTTCTAAAAAATCTTGATTTTCTAAATTTCCCTGACTAAATTCTGCAGAAGCAGATTTACCATCACGTGAAGATTCAACCCTAAAAAATGAAGAAAGTGCGTTTACTGCTTTTGTACCAACACCATTTAAACCAACAGATTTTTTAAATGCTTTTGAATCATATTTTCCACCAGTATTCATTTTAGACACAACGTCTACTACCTTTCCTAATGGAATTCCTCTACCATAATCACGCACCGTAACTTTAGTTCCCTGTATAGAAATTTCGATATTCTTTCCAGCGCCCATGACATATTCATCAATAGAATTGTCTAAGACTTCCTTTACTAAAATATAGATTCCGTCGTCTGCAGAAGAACCGTCACCCAGTTTACCAATGTACATTCCTGGTCGCATTCTTATATGCTCTTTCCAATCTAAAGATCTAATATTATCTTCTGTGTATTTTGTTTCTTTACTCATAAATTGGCAACTACTGTTAGGTTTGAAGTACTCGTAAAAATAAGATTTAACAGATAAAAATAAAATGAGTTTTGCAATTAGTTATCAACATGATTTCAACTGCAGATTAAAACGGAATAAACGCCCCATTTATAAATTATATTAAGTGCTAATTCTTTAACAATTAAGATACGATTTTTAAGATTATTAGAAAACACTTGTTGGAAAATAAAGAGATAATTTTAATGTAATAATCACAAAATAAAACAATATGTTATATTTTTAAACAAATCAGAGTTTATTCAACAATTTAAGTACTTTTGGTGAAAATAAATTAGAATTATCGTGGAAAGAACGCAACTTTTAGAATTAGCAAAAAAATATGGAAGCCCTATATATGTTTATGATACGGATAAAATCGAATCGCAATACAACAGACTAACAAACGCTTTTAGCACTGTAAAAAGTTTAAAATTAAACTATGCTGTAAAGGCACTTTCTAACATTAATATTTTAAAATTTTTTAAAAATATTGGAGCCGGTTTAGATACTGTTTCGATACAAGAAGTTCAGTTAGGTTTAACCACCGGAATTGACCCTAAAAAAATAATTTTTACACCAAATGGTGTTTCTTTAATAGAGATTGAAGAGGTTGCGAAATTAGGTGTTCAAATAAACATTGATAATCTTTCTATTTTAGAGTTGTTCGGACAAAAACATCCAGAAATTCCTGTTTGTGTGCGTATCAACCCACACATCATGGCAGGTGGAAATTCTAAAATATCTGTAGGTCATATCGATTCTAAATTTGGAATATCCATTCACCAAGTTCCTCACATAAAACGTGTTGTAGAAAACACAGGTATGAATATCAATGGAATACACATGCACACTGGATCTGATATTTTAGATATTGATACTTTTTTACGTGCTACAGAAATCTTGTTTGATGTTGCTAAACAATTTGACGATATTGATTTTATCGACTTTGGCAGTGGATTTAAAGTACCTTATAAAGAAGGAGATATTTCTACAGATATAGAGCAATTAGGTTTACAATTGTCAGAACGTTTTAATGACTTTTGTGTAGAGTATGGAAAAGACATCACCTTAATGTTTGAGCCAGGAAAATTTTTAGTTTCTGATGCAGGTGTATTCCTTGCAAAAGTAAATGTTGTAAAACAAACTACCTCTACCGTCTTTGCACATGTAGATTCTGGTTTTAACCACTTGGTAAGGCCTATGATGTACGATTCTTATCATCATATTACAAATATCACAAATCCTGAAGGAAGAGACCGCTATTACTCTGTTGTTGGGTATATCTGTGAAACCGATACATTTGGTTCTAACAGAAGAATTGCAGAAATTTCTGAGGAAGATGTATTATGTTTTCATAATGCAGGTGCTTATTGCTTTTCTATGGCGTCTAACTATAATTCTCGTTATTTACCAGCAGAAGTTATGGTGCACCAAGGAAAGGATTACTTAATTAGAAAAAGGCAAACCATTCAAGATATTTTACACAATCAAGAAATTGTTGCGTTTCCTGAAGTGGAAAAAAATAAAAAAGAAGCAGTTCCTGCTTAAAAATAAAAAACTAAATTTAGCCACGAATTCACAAATATTACTTTTGTGAGTTCGTGGCTTTTTTAATTTAAAAATTTACAATGAAGATTCAACTTTCTACTTTTGAGGACATACCTGCAATTATAACAATTATTAACGATGCAAAAGAATATTTAGCATCTCAAAAAATTGACCAATGGCAAAATGGATATCCAAATGCTGAACAAATAGAAAATGATATCAAAAACACAGAAAGTTATGTGGTTGTAAATAATGAAAATACCGTGATTGCAACTGCTATGTTTACATTGAGAAAAGAACCAACATATAAAGAAGTTATTGATGGTAGTTGGATTGTAAATGAAAATGATACCTATGGAGTAGTTCATCGAATGGCTATCAAAAAAGAATTTAGAAAATTTGGTCTGGCTACTCTTATGTTTGATGAATTCCATATACAGTTACTAGAGAAAAATATTAAAAGTTTAAAAATTGATACCCATGAAGAAAATTTTGGTATGCAAGCCTTAATAAAAAAACTAGGGTATACCTATTGTGGAATAATTTACACAAATTATCATGCAAAAAGGTTGGCTTTTGAGAAAGTAATTTTTTAATAATTCAATATAACAAGTATATTAGCCTCCTCATAAAATCAGTTTTATGAGGTTTTTTATTTTTAATAAATTCATATCAGACAATGCAAATTCTTCCATACATTATTCAGCAAACACAGCTACCTTCTAAATCTATAGAAAATACTATTATGCTCTTAAATGAAGATGCTACTATTCCTTTTATATCTAGATATAGAAAAGAAATGACTGGTAATTTAGATGAAGTTCAAATTGGCGAAATAGTAAAATTTAAAGCCCTTTTTGAAACTTTAGAAAAACGAAAAAAAACCATTTTAAAAACATTAGAAGAACTGCAGGTTTTAACTTCAGAATTAGAACAAAAAGTACTTCGAACAAGAGATTTAATCTCTCTAGAAGATATATACCTTCCATTTAAGAAAAAACGAAAGACAAAAGCAGAAACTGCACGTTTACAAGGTTTAGAACCCTTGGCGAGAATGATTATGAGGCAGCAAGTAAACGACTTAGAATATACTGCCTCTAAATATATTTCCAACGAAGTTGATACTCTAGAACAGGTGCTAGAAGGCGCTCGTTTTATCATTGCAGAATGGATTAATGAACGTTCAGATGTTCGAAATAATATTCGACAACAACTAGCTCGTTTTGCTATTGTTTCTTCAAAAATTATTAAAAGTAAAACTAAGGACGAGAAAGCACAGAAATTTAAAGATTATTTCGATTGGCAAGAGTCTTTAAAGAGAATCCCATCTCACAGATTGTTAGCCATTTTAAGGGCAGAAAATGAAGGTTTTATTCGTCTAAAAATTGAAATCGATTCAGACAGTGCTATTCAAAAAATAGAAGGTAAAATCATTAGAACTCAGAATACCTGTGCACCACAGATTCAATTGGCTATTAAAGACGCTTTTAAACGTTTATTATTTCCTTCTTTATCCAATGAAGCCTTGTCAATTGCCAAAGAAAAAGCAGATGAAGCAGCAATCATTGTTTTCTCAAAAAATTTAAAGCAATTACTTTTAGGTGCACCTTTAGGAGAAAAAAGAGTGCTAGCCATAGATCCTGGATTTAGGTCTGGCTGCAAAGTAGTTTGTTTAAATGCGCAAGGAGCTTTAGAGCATAACGAAACTATCTATCCGCATGCACCTCAAAATCAATCTATAGAAGCCATAAAAAAAATCAACTTTTTAGTTAATGCGCATAAAATAGAAGCCATCGCAATTGGAAATGGAACGGCCTCTAGAGAGACAGAACAGCTGATTAAAAAAATTCAATTTACGAATAATGTAGCCGTATTTGTTGTAAGTGAAGCCGGTGCGTCTATTTATTCTGCTTCTAAAATAGCCAGAGATGAATTTCCTAATCATGATGTTACGGTTCGGGGGTCTGTTTCTATTGGTAGACGCTTGCAAGATCCGTTAGCAGAATTAGTAAAGATTGATGCAAAATCGATTGGTGTTGGCCAATACCAGCACGATGTTGATCAAACAAAATTAAAAAAATCTTTAGATACGATTGTAGAAAGTTGTGTAAATACGATTGGTGTAAACATTAATACCGCAAGCGAACCTTTATTAAGTTATGTTTCTGGTATTGGACCAAAAATTGCAGAAAACATTGTAAACTATAGAAATGAAAATGGTTCTTTTACCTCTAGAGTCTCAATTAAAAAAGTTCCGAGATTAGGAGGAAAAGCATTTGAACAAGCAGCTGGATTTTTACGAATTAAAAATGGTGAAAATCCACTAGATGACGCTGCAGTGCATCCAGAAAGGTATGCTTTGGTAGCTCAAATGGCAAAAGATTTAAAAAAGAATATTTCTGAACTTGTTGGAAATAAGGAGATTATTCAAAAAATTCCTTTAGAAAAATACTGTACAGAAAGTACTGGTTTACTTACTTTAAAAGATATTATAAGCGAATTAGAAAAACCAGGTTTAGATCCAAGAGCAAAAGCAAAAGTATTTTCTTTTGACAAAAACATTAAAACAATTAGCGATTTAAGAACGGGGCAAACAGTGCCAGGAATTGTAAATAACATTACCAATTTTGGTTGTTTTGTAGATATTGGAACTAAAGAAAGTGGCTTAATTCATGTTTCTAATTTATCTGATACTTTTGTGAAAGATATAAATGCAATTGTTACTTTGCAGCAACAAATAATGGTAAAAGTTTTAGAAGTTGATGTGGTTAGAAAGCGAATTCAATTGGCTTTGGTAAAATAGTTATCCAACTTATTAACTTTACCGTAAAAATCTTAAATATTTTCTTACTTTCGAATTCGTAAAAACACTCCATGAAAGTCTGTATTGCAGAAAAACCAAGTGTCGCTAGAGAAATTGCTTCTATTTTAGGAGCCAACACAAAACGTGATGGTTTTTATGAAGGAAATGGCTATGCGGTAACCTATACATTCGGTCATTTGTGCACCCTTTTAGAACCTAAAGATTACAAACCACATTGGAAAAGTTGGGATCTAAACAACTTACCTATGTTACCAGAACGCTTTGACACGAAAGTTACGGGCGATGCAGGAATTAGAAAACAATTCAATATTGTAAAATCATTATTTGATAAAGCATCTGTTGTTATCAATTGCGGGGATGCTGGAACAGAAGGAGAATTGATACAGCGTTGGGTAATTAACCAATGTAATTATAAAGGTGAAGTGCAACGTTTATGGATTTCCTCACTTACTGAAGAAGCAATTAAAGAAGGATTTAAAAATTTAAAACCCTCTGAACAATATGATAACTTGTATTATGCAGGTTTCTCTAGAGCTATTGGAGATTGGTTATTAGGCCTAAATGCAACCCGACTGTATACTGTAAAGTATGGTGGATACAAACAGGTCTTATCTGTAGGTAGAGTGCAAACGCCTACCCTAGCAATGATTGTTAATAGGTATGTTGAAATAACTAATTTTAATCCACAACCCTACTGGGAGTTACAAACTACGTATAGAAATACACTTTTTAATTATGAAGATGGGCGTTTTTTAAAACAAGAAGACGGCCAAATATTAGCTAATAAAGTTAAAGAGTCAGATTTTGAAATTGTTTCTGTAGTTAAAAAGAAAGGAAAAGAATACGCACCAAAACTATTTGATTTAACTGGTTTACAAGTGTATTGTAATAATAAATTTGGATTTTCAGCGGATGAAACGCTAAAGATGGTTCAAAAGCTATACGAAATGAAAGTAGTTACCTACCCAAGAGTAGACACTACATTTTTACCAAATGATGTATATCCTAAAATTGCAGGAATTTTATCAAAATTAACAAAGTATAGCGAATTAACACAGCCACTATTAGGACAAAAAATAAAGAAATCGAAACGTATTTTTGATGATCAAAAAGTTACAGATCACCATGCTATAATTCCTACCGGAATTCAAGGAAATTTACAATACAACCAACAACAAGTCTACGATATTATAACACGTAGATTTATTGGTGCTTTTTATCCAGATTCAGATGTTTCTAATACTGCCGTAATTGGAAAAGCTGCAGATGTTCCGTTTAAAACAACTGGTAAAGAAATACTTACCAAAGGTTGGCGCGTTGCTTTTGAGACGGAAGAGAGCAAAATTAAAAAGGAATTAAACGAACAAGTAACCTTACCTTCTTTTGTCAAAGGTGAAAAAGGAGCACATGAACCTTCTTTCTTAGAAAAGGAAACAAAACCGCCAAGAAATTTTACAGAAGCAAGTTTATTACGCGCCATGGAAACAGCAGGAAGGCATGTAGATGATGATGAAATGCGCGAGTTAATGAAAGAAAATGGCATTGGAAGACCGTCTACCAGAGCGAGTATTATTGAGACGTTGTTCCGAAGAAAATATATTGAGCGTAAAAAGAAGTTAGTATTACCAACCCAAACAGGTATCGATTTAATTAATATTATAGACAACGAATTACTAAAATCTGCTGAGTTAACGGGCAGATGGGAAAAACGTTTAAAAGAAATTGAAAGAGGTGAGTTTAATGCAGGAAACTTCATCAACAATATGAAGAAAATGGTAGATGAATTGGTTTATGAGGTCCGTTCTAATAAAACGTCTAAGCGCATTTCTTCTAATACTGTCATTCCAAAAGAAGCAAAAAAAACTCCCACTAAAAAACCGATATCTAAAAAAGAGGTCTTGGGAAAAACATGTCCTAAATGTAATAAAGGAACAATTTTAAAAGGCTCTTCTGCATTTGGCTGTTCTGAATATAAAAATAATTGCAATTTAAAAATTCCGTTTGAAATTTACGGTAAGAAAGTTTCTGAAAATCAATTAATACGTTTGCTAGACAAAGGGTGCACAACCAATTTAAAGGGATTTAAAATAGCCACTGGCGCTGTCGAGGGCTTGATTCGTTTTGATGAAAATTTTAATTTAAAATTAGAAGCAAAAAAAGTAACCACTGCAACAACTTCAGAAAAAATTGATTGTCCGAAATGTAAAACTGGAAAAGTCTTGAAAGGAAAAACAGGCTATGGTTGTTCTGCTTATAAAACAGGTTGCAATTTTGTTTTTACTTTTGACAACATCAAAAAAATAGCAAATGGTAGAGCGTTAACGAAAGAATTAGTGCTTAAAATAATTAGTGCTTAAAACAATATCATTTTTATGCAAGCAGAAATATATAAAAACTAATCAATCATATTTTTTAAATAAAACTGCTCTACTTTTTCTCTTGCCCACGGAGTAGTTCTTAAAAATTTTAGACTAGATTTATAAGTAGGGTTATTTTTAAAGGCATTAATATTTAAACTATCTCCTAACTCTTCCCAACCGTATTCTAAAAATAATTGTTCTAACATAGTTGCTAATTTTATGCCGTGTAAAGGGTTATTCGGTTGGTCTTTGCTCATTTTTGTTTTAAGAAATTATAATAGATTCAAAGGTAATGCTATTATTTTTTTTAGTTCACAAATATTAACAATTATTAGCAATTGTTTATTGCGAATTTTTCAATAATTTAGCCGTAAACATAAGAATTCTACATATGAAAAATATTGCGTTAAATGATATTCACGTTAAATTAGGTGCAAAAATGGTTGCTTTTGCTGGTTATAATATGCCTGTACAATATGAAGGTGTTACTGCAGAACATTTAACGGTTAGAGAAGCGGTTGGTGTTTTTGATGTAAGTCATATGGGAGAATTTTTAGTAAGCGGTGTAAATGCACTAGCTTTAATACAAACAGTAACCTCTAATGATGCCTCTAAGTTAGAAATTGGCCATGCACAATACAGCTGTTTTCCCAATGAAAATGGCGGAATTGTAGACGATTTAATTTGTTATAAAATTAAAGAAGAGCAATATTTACTAGTCGTAAACGCCTCTAATATTGAAAAAGATTGGAACTGGATTTCTAAATACAACCAAGAATTTAAAGCCGATTTAACAGATTTGTCGGAAGACTATTCGTTATTAGCAATTCAAGGACCTAAAGCTGTGGAAGCAATGCAATCTTTATCTTCTTTAGATTTAGCAGCAATTCCTTTTTACAAGTTTAAAATAAGTGATTTTGCAGGTGTTGAAAACGTAATTATTTCTGCTACTGGTTATACTGGCTCTGGTGGTTTTGAGATTTACTGTAAAAATTCTGAAGCAAAACAAATCTGGGATAGCGTTTTCGAAGCCGGAGCAGCATATGGAATTAAACCAATTGGCTTGGCAGCAAGAGATACCTTGCGTTTAGAAATGGGCTATTGTTTGTACGGAAATGATATTAATGATACAACATCACCAATTGAAGCTGGTTTAGGTTGGATAACTAAATTTACCAAAGACTTTGTAAATGCAGACGCATTGGCAAAAGAAAAAGAACAAAAACCAGAAAGAAAATTAGTTGCTTTTGAGTTAGATGAAAGAGGAATTCCAAGGCATGGTTATGATATTGTAGATGAAAACGGGACTATTATTGGTGTTGTAACTTCGGGAACTATGAGTCCGTGTTTACAAAAAGGAATTGGAATGGGCTATGTGCCAAGAGCTCTTGCTAAAGCGGGTACACAGATTCATATTCAAGTACGTAAAAAAGCAATTCCTGCAACTATTATAAAGTTACCCTTTTATAAAGGATAAAAAATAATTCTCAAAAATAATATATAAAACGGCATATTTCGCATCTAAGAGATATGCCGTTTCTCTATTTAAAAGCTTATTTTTACTAACGGAAATAATGGTTAATTAAAACCTAACAAAATAAATAAAATGAGTTTTTTAAAAGCAGAATGGAGAAAATTAGCTTTTGCTAATTACGAAGTTAATCCGAATGTTTTAGCACAATACATTCCGCCAGGAACAGAGCTTGATTTATGGGAAGGCAAATGCTTTGTCAGTTTAATTGGATTTATATTTTCAAACACTAAAATATTCGGTATTAAAGTTCCTTTTCATAATACCGTAGAAGAAGTGAATTTGCGTTTTTATGTAAAACGTTTTGAAAATAATACTTGGAAACGTGGTGCAGTTTTTATCAAAGAAATTGTGTCTAAACCCATGCTTACTTTTGTTGCAAACACGATTTACAAAGAACACTATGAAACCATGCCCATGAAATACAAATGGGAAGAAAATAGCGAAAACAGAAGTGTAGCATATCATTGGAGAAAGAATAAAATATGGCAATCTTTTAAAGTTACTGCCGCGCTTAAAACTTCAGAAATTCAAGAAAATAGTGAGACTGAGTTTATTACCGAACATTATTGGGGATATGCAAAGGTAAATGATACTGTTACCAATGAATATGAGGTTACCCATCCAAGGTGGAAAAAGTATGAAGTAGAAAGTGCTGATATCAAAGTAGATTTCGAATTGGTTTATGGAAAATATTTTGAGTTTTTAAATCACATAAAGCCAACTTCTATTATGCTTATTGAAGGTTCTAAAATAACTATTGAAGGTAAAAAAACCATAAAAAAGGAAGCTTTTTAATGACTTATATTACCTAAAATAAATGCGATAAAAAATTTTATAATTATACCTTCTCAGAGTTAAAATATAGTATTAAAACCTTCATATCTGAAAGTGAATAGTGTGCTCTTTTTAATTTTAAAAAGGGTATGTTTGCCCACTTAAAACAAACAAAAAAACTATGAATTGTCTATTAACCGGTGGCGGTGGAATTGTCGGAAGTCACATTATTTTTGAATGGTTATACAAAGCAATCATAGACAAAAAAGTGGCACACTTATTTGTAGTAATAAGAGCTAATGAAAAGTCTGCCCAGCAGCGTTTAGAAACTATTTTACAAGACGCATCTCGTCCGAAATTTTTAAATGCTTTTACTTTAGAAGCTTGCTTAGAAAAAGTAACTGTTATTTCTAGCGATTTATCAACTATAAAAAAGGAAACGTTAGAAAAACATCATTTTGATACCGTAATACATTGCGCAGGTTCCACTAATTTATTGCAAACGGCAGATTCTAAAGAGACTGTGCATAAACAGAACTACATGGTAACAAAACAACTGTTATCACAACTTCCTAAAGCTGTTAAACGTTTTATATATATTAGTACTGCCTATTCTTTTGGCATTCAAGAAGAAAAAGTAAAAGATAGTATCGAAAATTATAACGTTACTAGTTTTAGAAACCCGTATGAGGAATCTAAATATGAAAGCGAAAAATATGTAAGAGAAACGTGTAAGACACTAAATATTACTTCTCAGGTTTTAAGGCCTAGTATTATTTGTGGTCGTTTATTAGACAAGCCATTTTATGAGACACCAAAATTTGATGTATTTTATTCTTGGGCAATGTTTTTAGATAAGTATGCGAAAAAATCGAAAGGAGATTTTAGAATTTGGGTAGATAAAGAAAGTGGCTTAAACATTGTACCTGTAGATTTTGTTTCTAAAGCAATTTTATATGCTTTTTTGAATCCGGATATTAAAGAATTGAATATTGTAAATCCTACACAGATATTACATACAGACTATGTTGGTGAAGTTTTAAATTCTTTTAATGTAGATTCATATACCTATGTTTCCGAAAGACCCGAAAATCTAAACGGTTTTGAACAATTATATTACAAAACTATTGGCAGTCTTTTTGAAAAGTATATTTCTGTGCCAGATTTACAGTTTGAAGTAGCAGAAATTTCAAAACTAATAAAACAATTAAAATTAAGTACTACTTTAGGTGTTCATGAGAATTTCATGAATCTCATTAATTTTTCAGTAGAAAAAAAATTTAAAAAAAGTTACTAATAACTTTAGATAAAAACGCTCTATATTGGATTCATTAACTCAAATAGTTTTAGGTGCCGCAGTTGGAGAAGCCGTTTTAGGAAGAAAAATTGGCAATAAAGCAATGTTATACGGAGCTATAGCTGGAACAATTCCAGATTTAGATGTATTAGCTTCATTTTTCACAGATACCGTTAGTGCCTTAGAGATCCATAGAGGTTTTACACATTCTATCTTTTTCTCTGTATTGTTTGCCCCCATATTTGCGTTTATTGTAACCAAATATGAAACCTATAAAAACTTTAAAAACTGGACGTTACTTTTCTTTTGGGCGTTTATAACACATCCTATTTTAGACGCACAGACCACTTGGGGTACACAACTCTTTTGGCCTTTAGATATTCGGTTAGCATTTAAAAATATTTTTGTGGTAGATCCTCTTTATACCATTCCGTTTTTAGTATTTCTAATTTTAGCAATGCGCCAAAAGAAGGCAAGTGAAAAAAGGCGGTTATATAATAATTTAGGGCTGTGTATTAGCAGTTTATACTTGGTAGTAACTTTAATCTTAAAAGGAGTTTCTTATCAAAAATTCACGAAAGAATTGGCGGAACAAAATATTAGCTACAAAACAATAAAAACAAAACCAACACCCCTAAACGCTCTTTTGTGGACGGCTAATATAGAAACAAAAAAATCTTATTTAATTGGAAATTCTTCCTTTTTAGACCAACACCCCATTCAATTCTCTGAATATCCTAAAGCCCATTATTTGTTAGGCGATATAGCAAAACATCCAAAAACAAAAAGAATGATTGCCATTTCTAAAGGTTGGTATACCATCAATAAAAAAAATAACAATTTATATTTTAATGATTTACGTTTCGGCGTTTTGAGTATGCAAGCAAATGCTACTAATTTTGTTTTTAAATATAAAATTGTTGTTGATGCAAATGGCACTCCATTTTTTATTGAAGAACCAAAAGAAAAAAGGGACGGTAAGAAATTGTTATTAGATTTATGGACACGTATCAAAGGAAATTAAATAAATACTTTCCTATTGCCTTTCTGTTATAAAACATTTAAATTTGCACGGTAGTAAATATTTATTTAAAACCAATTTTACAATACTATAAAGTTTGCTAAAAACTAGCGAAATAACGATAGAATTTAAAACTCTACTTGCAATCATGAAAGATGTTCTTAACAAGTTAGACAGTAAGTTTATAAAAATAATGAAGAATGCAAGTATCCCTTCCATTCGTTTATCTTTTGGTGTAATATTTATTTGGTTTGGTGTATTAAAACCTTTAGGACTCTCTTCTGCAGAAGGTTTGCTAAAATCAACGGTTATATGGTTGCCTTTCGGATCTCCAGAAATGTGGTTGATTATTATTGGTTTATGGGAGGTAGTTATTGGTGTTTTCTTTTTCTTTAAGAAGACAACACGTATTGCGATTATTCTTTTATTTTTACAAATGGTAGGAACTTTTATGCCTTTAGTAGTTCTTACGGAAGTAACTTTTCAATCGAATAATTTTTTACTTCCTACTTTGGAAGGACAATACATTATTAAAAATTTAATGATTATTTCTGCAGCCTTAGTTCTAGGTGGAGAAATTACAAGGTCAAATAAAAAAACAAACGAATAACAAGTATTATCTACAAATTAAATAAATAAAAACCTTAAAGTATTCAATATAAGTATAAAAGGATACATTCTATTAGACAGGAGCATATGCTTTTAGTACAATCCAACAAACTAAAAAAAATCCCAATGAAAATTCATTGGGATTTTTAATTTATAATTTATAACAAGAACTACACGTTAAAACGAAAGTGCATTACATCTCCATCTTTAACAATATACTCTTTACCTTCTACTTTCATTTTACCTGCTTCTTTTACTTTTGCTTCAGAACCAAAAGTAACAAAGTCTGAATAGGCTATTGTTTCTGCTCTAATAAAACCTTTTTCGAAATCTGTATGAATAACTCCTGCAGCTTGTGGGGCAGTAGATCCGATAGGAATTGTCCAAGCTCTTACTTCTTTTACACCTGCCGTAAAGTACGTTTGTAAGTTTAATAATTTATAGGCAGAACGAACCAATCTAGCAACACCTGCTTCTTCTAAACCAATATCTGCTAAAAACATTTGTCTCTCTTCGTAATCGTCTAATTCCGTAATATCTGCTTCTGTACCGACTGCTAAAACAATTACTTCAGCATTTTCATCTTTTACAGCTTCTCTTACTTTTTCTACATATGCATTTCCTGTAACTGCAGAATCTTCATCTACATTACATACATATAAAACTGGCTTCGCTGTAATAAATTGTAAAGATTGTACAAACTCTTGCTCTTTTTCATTAAAAGATAAAGCTCTTACAGATATACCTTTTAATAAAGTTTCTTCAACTTTTAGTAAAACTACTAATTCTGCTTGCGCATCTTTATTACCCGTCTTTGCAGTTCTTTTTACACGCTCTAATCTTTTCTCTACAGTTTCTAAATCTTTTAACTGCAATTCGATATCTATTGTTTCTTTATCTCTAACAGGATCTACAGATTCGTCTACATGAATAATATTATCATTATCAAAACATCTAATAACATGCAAAATAGCATCTGTTTCTCTAATATTTGCCAAGAATTGGTTTCCTAAACCTTCCCCTTTACTTGCTCCTTTTACCAAACCAGCAATATCTACAATCTCTACAGTTGCAGGCATTACACGCTCTGGATTTACCAATTCTTCTAATTTTTCAATTCTTTTGTCTGGCACATTAACAACTCCTATGTTTGGCTCTATTGTACAGAAAGGAAAGTTTGCACTTTGCGCTTTTGCATTTGATAAACAGTTAAATAAAGTTGATTTTCCTACGTTTGGTAATCCTACAATTCCAGCTTTCATGTCTTTAGATTTTGCGAGTGCAAATATATATTTTTATTCATAAAAAAACCTCGAATAAATTCGAGGTTTTTGTCTTAATTATTTATCCTCATTAAATTAGAGTCTTATTAATTGTGCATATGTTTTTGCTTCGCTAACAACTCTTCTTCAGTTTCTACATTATCTTCGTCTGGTACACAACAATCTACAGGGCAAACTGCAGCGCATTGTGGCTCTTCGTGAAAACCTTTACATTCTGTACATTTATCTGCAACAATATAATAAATTTCATCTGAAATTGGTTCTTGCGTTTCATCGGCGTTAACAGATTTACCGTTTGGTAATACTGCTTTTCCTTTTAAATCTGTTCCCTGAGAATATTTCCAATCGTCTGCTCCTTCATAAATTGCAGTATTTGGGCACTCTGGTTCACATGCTCCACAATTTATGCATTCATCTGTTATTATAATTGCCATAATTTTCTTTTCTGTTTTGTACCTTTGCAATTGCAAAAATAACGTGAAATAAAGTTACAACCAAAATAAATGGATAGTATTCAAAATAGAATTACTGCTTTTGTGAAATTAGGAGCTTTTTTAAGACAGTTTTCTCAAGAAAAATTTGAAAAAGTAGCTAACATAGAACATAATGATTTGTTTTTTGATGGTTTTAAGCATCAAATAAAAGTAGCTCAAGAAAAAAATTCTTGGTTTACGAAAGACAATATTATATTTGCTTTAAATAGTTGGTCTAAAGCATTAACAAAAAGCAACTTAGAAGCATGGGTGTCTCAGAACCCAATGGATAATAATGCACCAAAGAAGGTTGCAATTGTTATGGCAGGAAATATTCCATTAGTTGGTTTTCATGATTTTTTATCTGTTTTAATTTCTGGTCATTCGGTATTGGTAAAGCAGTCTTCTAGCGACAAACATTTATTACCTTTTTTAGCTAAATATTTGGAATATGTAGATATTGATTTGAAAGGAAGTATCACATTTACGGAACAAAAAATTGAGAATTTTGATGCCGTAATTGCAACGGGAAGCGACAATACAGCGCGTTATTTTGAGTATTATTTTAAAGACAAGCCAAACATTATTCGAAAAAGCAGAAATTCTGTTGCTGTAATTACAGGAAAAGAAACAGAAGAAGATTTAGAAAAATTATCTGAAGATGTTTTTAGGTACTTTGGATTGGGCTGCAGATCTGTCTCTAAGCTTTATGTGCCAAGAGCTTATGATTTTAACAATTTCTTTAATGGAATGTTCGTTCAAAAAGATATCATTAACAATGCAAAATATGCTAATAATTACGATTATAATAAAGCAGTTTATTTAATGAGTTTGTTCGATTTATTAGAAAATGGCTTTTTAATGATTAAGGAAGATGAGAGTTACTCCTCTCCTATTGCGACTATTTTTTATGAATATTATGACAATCCAATCGATTTAAAAATAAAATTACACCAAGACAAACAAAAAATTCAATGTATTGTGGCCAAAGATTTTATAGAAAATGAAATTGCATTTGGAGAAACACAATATCCGCAATTATGGGATTACGCAGATGGGGTTAATACTCTAGAGTTTTTATCTAAACTATAAAAAATGAAAAAACATAATTTTAGCGCAGGTCCTTGTATTCTGCCACAAGAAGTTTTGGAAAAAGCATCTGAAGCAGTGCTTAATTTTAATAATGATAATTTATCTTTAATTGAAATATCTCATAGAAGTAAATCTTTTGTAGAAGTAATGGAAAAAGCTAGATCTTTAGCTTTAGAATTATTGGGCTTAGAAAATAAAGGATACAAAGCTGTTTTTTTACAAGGTGGTGCAAGTTTAGAGTTTTTAATGGTTGCTTACAATTTATTACATAAAAAAGCAGCGTATTTAAACACAGGTACTTGGGCAAACAACGCCATAAAAGAAGCAAAAGCTTTTGGAGAAGTGCTAGAAGTTGGCTCTTCAAAAGATAAAGATTTTAATTACATTCCTAAAGGGTATACAGTTCCTGAAGATGCAGATTATTTTCACTGTACAAGTAATAATACCATTGTAGGAACACAAATGAAAGCTTTTCCAGAAACAAACGTTTCTCTAGTTTGTGATATGAGTTCAGATATTTTTTCACGTCAGTTAGATTTTGAAAAATTTGATTTAATTTATGCAGGTGCGCAGAAAAATATGGGTCCTGCAGGAACTACACTTGTTATTATTAAAGAAGAAATTTTAGGAAAAGTAGAAAGACAAATACCTACCATGTTAGATTACCAAGTACATATAGCTAAAGAAAGTATGGCCAATACGCCATCTGTTTTTGCTGTATATGTTTCTATGTTAACAATGCAATGGTTAAAAGATTTAGGCGGAATTAAATTTATTGAAGAAGTAAACAATAAAAAAGCAGCACTTTTATATACTGAAATTGATAGAAATTCACTTTTTACAGGAATTGTTGCCAAAGAAGATAGAAGTACTATGAATGCTACCTTTACATTAACAGACGCTTCTTTAAAAGAAACTTTTGATGTTATGTGGAGTAACGCTGGTATTAGTGGCTTAAATGGTCATAGAAGTGTTGGTGGCTATAGAGCAAGTATGTATAATGCTTTGCCGCTATATAGTGTTCAAGTTTTGGTAGATATAATGCAAGAATTAGAAGCAAAAAAATAATATAATAATTTGAGAATTCAGAAATGCAATAATTTTTGAATATTTCAATTTTTGAATGTTTGAATAGATGATGAAAATATTAGCAAATGATGGAATTTCTCAAAGCGGAATTGACGCTTTAGAAAAAGGAGGTTTTGAAGTACTTACTACGAAAGTTGCACAAAATCAATTAGAAAACTACATAAACGAACATACTATTGATGGTATTTTAGTGCGAAGCGCAACCCAAGTAAGACAAGAGTTAGTAGATGCCTGCCCGAGTATAAAGTTAATTGGTGTTCTTGGAGTTGGCATGGATAATATTGACGCTGAGTATGCAGAAGACCAAGGTTTATATGTTATAAATGCCCCTGAAGCTTCAGCTAGTTCTGTGGCGGAATTAGTTTTTGCACATTTATTTGGTTTGGCAAGATTTCTGCACGCTTCGAATAGAGAAATGCCTTTAGAAGGAGATTCTCGTTTTAAAGAATTAAAAAAAGCCTATTCTCAAGGAATAGAATTAAAAGGAAAAACAATTGGTATTGTCGGTTTTGGACGCATTGGTCAAGCAGTTGCAAAAATTGGTTTAGGTTTAGGAATGAACGTAATAGCAACAGATGATATTATTACAAATGCTCCTATTTCTGTTGATTTTTTTAACGGACAAAAACTAACTATAAATATTGATACCATTCCGAAAGATGAACTATTAAAAGAGGCAGATTTTATTACACTTCATGTTTCTGCGCAAGAAGATTACGTTATCTCGAAAAAAGAAATCGAAAAAATGAAAGATGGTGTAGGAATTATAAATACTGCAAGAGGTGGAATTTTACATGAAGTAGATTTAGTAATGGCTATAGAAAGTGGTAAAGTTCAGTTTGCAGGCTTAGATGTTTTTGAAACAGAACCAAAACCAGCTGTGCAGTTGTTAATGAATCCAGAAATTTCTTTAACTCCGAATATTGGGGCGGGCACAAAAGAAACGCAAGACAGAATTGGTACAGAATTAGCAAAACAAATTATTAAGCTTTTAAGCTAAAATATGGCAATTGTAAAACCTTTTAAAGCAGTTAGGGCAAGTAGAGATAAAGTAGCGATGGTTTCTTCTAAACCATACGAAATTTATACTCCAGAAATGCGGAATGCTAAATTGGCTTTTAATCCGTTTACATTTTTACACGTAATTAACCCTGGTTACAAATATCAGAAACAAAATATTTTCGGAGAATTGCGTTTTAAATTGGTGCACAATAGATATCTAGAATTTAAAGAAGATAAAGTTTTTACGCAAGACAAAATTCCTGCTTTTTATATTTATCAAAAAAATACAGCTACCAAATCTTTCTGCGGAATAATTGCTGCAACTTCTGTTGCCGATTATCATAACAAAGTTATTAAAAAACACGAAGGAACGCTTAAGAAGAGAGAATTGTTATTTGAGAATTACTTAAAAAATACAGGTTTTAACGCAGAACCAGTACTGCTCACGTACCCTGATAATGAAGAAATTGATTCCATCATAAAGAAATATAAAGTACAAAGACCAGAATATGAATTTTCTACAACCGATAAGGATACTCATGTACTTTGGGTTGTAAATAATGCCATTGATATTGAAAAAATAACAACTGCTTTTAAAGAAATTGATACACTATATATTGCTGACGGACATCATAGATCTACCTCTTCTTGTTTATTAGCAGAAAGACTAGCAAAAGAAAACCCGAAGCATACAGGTGCTGAAGATTACAATTTTTTTATGAGTTATTTGTTGCCAGAAAGCGAATTAAGTATTTTTGAATTTAATCGGTTTATAACAGATTTAAATGGCTTAACACCAAATGAGTTTTTAATAGAATTAGATACTTTTTTCAGAATAGAAAATCGCAGACAAGAATTATACAAACCAAAAGAGAAGCATCATTTTAGCATGTATTTAAATGATAATTTTTATGCTTTGTATTTGCGAAAATCTTTATATAATTTTACAGATGCATTAAGTAAATTAGATGCTCAAATTCTTTATAAGACAGTTTTAAAACCAATATTAGGAATCGATGACATTCGAAACGATTCTAAGATTGTATACTCTCAAAATAAAACAGATAGCTTAGAGTTGAAGTCTAAAGTAGATTCAGGAGATTTTAAAGTTTCTTTTGGAATGTTGCCAACAACCATAAAAGAACTAAAAGAAATAGTAGATGGCGATCTATTAATGCCACCAAAGACGACATATATAGAACCTAAATTAAGAAGTGCATTAACAATCTATGAATTTTAACACATTTTTTTATGTTGAAATTATTACTGTTTAATTTTTTAAAAAAACTTCATGGAAATACAAAAAAAAATAACCGAAATAAAAAATTCAATTCCAGAAAATGTAACTTTAGTTGCAGTTTCTAAAACCAAACCTGTTGAAGATTTACAAGCGGCTTATGACGCAGGACAGCGTATTTTTGGTGAAAATAAAATTCAAGAAATGGTTAGTAAGTTTGATGTTTTACCAAAAGATATTCAATGGCATATGATTGGCCATTTACAGAGTAATAAGGTGAAATACATGGCTCATTTTGTTGATTTAATTCACGGAATTGACAAGTTTAAAACGCTAAAAGAAATAAACAAGCAAGCTAAAAAGCACGACAGAGTTATAAACTGTTTGTTACAAGCAAGAATTGCAAAAGAAGAAACAAAATTTGGTTTGTCTTTTGAAGACATAGCAAAAATCTTGCAATCATTAGAATTTAAAGAATTAGAAAATATAAAAATTGTTGGTCTTATGGGAATGGCAACATTTACAGATAATAAATCTCAATTAAAAGAAGAGTTTTCATCTTTAAAAAACTTCTTTGATTCGCAACAATTAATAACAGAAAACAACAATTGTAAACTGCAAATACTTTCTATGGGAATGAGCGGAGATTATAATTTGGCAATAGAAAACGGAAGTTCTATGATTAGAGTAGGAAGTTCTATATTTGGTAATCGAAATTAAAATTATTTAATTTCAAGATAAGAGAAAGAATTTGTACACAATATTAGACATTGAAACAACCGGTGGTAAGTTTAATGAAGAGGGCATTACAGAGATTGCTATTTATAAATTTGACGGTCACACCGTTGTAGATCAATTTATTAGTTTAGTAAATCCTGAAAAAGAAATTCAACCATTTGTTGTTAAACTAACAGGTATTAATAATAAAATGTTGCAGAATGCACCAAAATTCTATGAAATAGCAAAAAGAATTTTAGAAATAACCAAAGACGCTACATTAGTTGCTCATAATACTTCGTTCGATTATAGAATTTTAAGAACAGAATTTGATAGATTAGGATACGACTTCACAAGAAATACGCTTTGTACAGTAGAATTAAGTAAAAAACTAATTTTAGATCAACCATCTTACAGTTTAGGTAAATTGATAAAAGCATTAGGAATCCCGATGACAGATAGACATAGGGCTTCTGGAGACGCTCTGGCAACAGTGCAACTATTTAAGCTGCTTTTAGAAAAAGACGTTACGAAAACAATTATTCAAGATTCTGTAAAATACCATGACAAAAGAGTAGAAAAAGAAAGACTGCAAAAATTAATAGCTTCTGTACCAAAAGAATTAGGTTTGTTTTACATACATGGTGCAGACGGTAAAGTAATTTATTTAGGGCGTGGAAAAGACATAAAATTTGAAGTAAATAAATTGTTTTTAAAAGAAACGAAAAGAGCTGTTAAAGTTCAAGACAGAGCTACCTCTATATCTTATGAAAAAACAGGGAATGACTTATTTACACGTTTAAAATATTATATAGAATTAGAGGCCTTAGCGCCAAAGTATAACTTTCAAAAAGAGAAAAAACCCTTTTTACAAGATTTTAATAGTGAAGATTTTATAATTTTTGACAAAGGAAGAGCGTTAGAAGAACGTGCTGTCATTTTAATAGAAAATAAAGAAGTTTTTGGCTACGGTTATACCAATTTAGCATTTCAAGAAAATAATATCGAAATTTTAAAGACGTTATTAACCCCCATTGAAGATAAAGAATTAGCAAAAGCAATTATAAAAAATTATTTAAACAAAAACAATGTTCAAAAAATTGTTCGTTTAGAAAAATGATACAACGTTTGTTATTTTTATTCTTTTTTTTTGGCATCATCTCCTCGAATGTGTTGGCTCAAAAAGAAAAATCCTCTAAAATGGGGCAAACCACTTTGCAGGAGTTAAAAATGAATATCTACAGCAAAGACTCAACAGCTAATGCCTTCGTCTTATATGAGCATGGAAACACATTTATCAACTCTAGTAAAACACACTATTTCAGAAAAGATTATTACGTAAGAATTAAAATTTTAAATAAAAATGGGTTTAACCAAGCTAACTTTAAAATAAAATACTCTAATAACGACTTGGTTCACAATATTGAGGGCATTACTTATAACTTAGTTTCAGATAAAATTATAAAAACGAAGCTTCACAAAAGAAATATATTTGTTTCAGAGCTTAATCCCTATAATAAATTCGTCACTTTTACGCTACCCGACGTACAAGAAGGCTCTATTATAGAATACAAGATTTCCTTTTCTACTAATTCCTACAAAATATACAATTGGACTTTTCAATCTGATATACCAAAAATAAAAAGCTCCTTAACTTCTCAATTTTCTGGTTCTAGTAAATTAAACCTAAAACTGAATGGTTATTTAAAATTAGATAAAGAGGAAGTAAAGAGCAACCAACGCTGCGGAAATTTTCATAGTTGTTCAACAATACACTATAGTATTCAAGATATTCCGGCCTTTATTGAAGAAGCATATATATCTAGCAGTAAGAACTTTATCTCTAAAGTAGTCTTTGAGAGAAAGTATTCAAATGCTTTTACAAAAAAGAAAAACCTTAATTCTTGGAAATATTTAGATAAAAAATTACAGTCCATCGATGTTTTTGGAATCCAACTTAAAAAACAAAGATTTTTCAAAAAGGAAATGGATTCAAAGTTCTTTCTTGAGAAAAACAATTTAAAAAAAGCTAAGAAAATTTATTACTCCCTGCAACAACATTTTACATGGAATGGTGATCATAATCTTTTTTATAATAATGATGTAAAAAAAGCATTTAAAAATAAATCTGCTGACAACAGTGCTATAAATCTCTCTGTTTTTAATGCTTTAAAAGCAGCAAATCTAAAGCCCAAAATTGCCATACTATCAACAAGAAATAACGGATTTATAACAAAACTATACCCAGCAATAACAGCGTTTAACTATTTAATTGTTCTTGTTCAAATAGACGGAAAAGATTATTTTTTAGATGCTAGTGACAAATTTTTACAGTTTGGCCAAACGCCTTTTAAAACATTAAATGGTGATGTACGGGTTCTGAATTTTAAAAAAGGTAGTTATTGGAAATCTTTAAAAAGTGAAGTCAAAAATAATAAAAAAATAAAAATTACACTAGAACTAGACAGTATAGAAGTATTTAAAGGAAACTTAACTATAACCAATACAGGGTTAGAAGCAAGCAATAAAAGAGCAAAATTAAAACTTACTAGTAATACCAAAGCTATAGAAGATTTAGAATCTGAAAACATAGATTTAGAGCTCTTAAAATACCAAGCTATCAATTTAGATGATAATGAAAAACCACTTATTGAGAAATCGAAAATATTATTAGAAACTGCAATGAATGAAGAGGGAACAATAAAATTGAATCCCTTTGTTGTTTATAGAAAAAACGAAAACCCTTTTAAACTAAATGAACGCCAATATCCTGTAAACTTTGGTGCCCCTTTTAGTGAGGCTTACACCATTTCTATAAAAATACCTAAAAACTATACTGTTTCAAATTTACCAAAATCTAAAGGTGGAAAACTACCAGATAACAGCGGACAATATTTTATGAAAGTCATAAAAGAAAAAAGCACTATTTTAATATACTTTTATTATACTATAAACAAAAGCATATTTTACAATATAGAATACGCCTATTTAAAAGAGTTTTACAAACAATTAATTGATACACAAAACTGTTATATAATATTCAACAAAAAATGAAAAAGCTAACCCTACTGCTACTGATGCTATTGTTCACTTTAAATATAGTGTCACAAAAACACAAATCTTCTAAAATGGGACAAACTACTTTAGAGGAATTAAAAATGACGGTTTATGCTAAAGATTCTTCTGCTAGTGCTGTTGTTTTATATGAGCATACGAATCGGTATCCAGATAAATTTAATGATGAAACTCCGAGAACAGATTATTATTATAGAATAAAAATTCTAAATAAAAGTTCCTTTAACTTGGCAGATATTGTAGTTAACTTGTACAAAAAACAAAAAATTACAAACATTAGTGCAGTTTCTTATAACCTTAAAGAAAACGGCACAATAGAAACAACAATTCTTTTAAATAAAGATATATTTACAGTTAAAGAAGACGAAAATTGGGTAATTAAAAAATTTACACTCCCAAATATAAAAGAGGGAACTGTAATAGAATACAAATACAGTATTTTATCTCCATACTTAAGTATTAAAGATTGGAACTTTCAATCTGATATACCAAAAATTAAAAGCAAATTTGACGCCGCAATATTAGGAAACTATACATACCACATTAAACTTGTTGGTCCTTTAAAATTAAATTTTAATGAAGTAACAGTAGATAAAAAATGCGTTTTTATAGAAGGAATTGGGTCAGGTGCTTGTGTTATCTACAATTATTCTATGAATGATATTCCTGCATTTAAAGAAGAAAATTACATGTTAAGTAAAAAAAACTATATTTCTAGACTTACCTTCGATTTAAAGTCGAGCACAAGTTACAGAGGTGTTGTAAAGAACTTAACAACTACTTGGGAACAAGCAGATGAAAGTTTAAAAAAACAGTTTTTCAACAATCAAACTTCTAAAAAGAAGTATTTCAAAAAAAATATTCCTGATAGTATATTAAATACTGAAAACAATTTAATTCGAGCTAAGCAAGTTTATTCGTTTATTCAGAATCATTATTCATGGAATAATAAAAACTGGACAAATGAAGATGCAAAAGTAAAAAAAGCATTTAAAGAGAAAACAGGCAATGTAGGTGAAATAAACATCTCATTATACAACAGCTTGAAAGCAGCAAATATCGATGCCAATTTATTAGTTTTAAGTACTAGAGATAATGGCATGCCCACAAAACTATTTCCTATAATCTACGATTATAATTACGTAATTGTCAAAGCAACAATTAGCAATAAAGAATACTACTTAGATGCAACAGATAAATTTTTACCTTTTGGGCAAGTACCTGTTAGAGCTCTTAATGGAGAAGCTAGGGTTATCAGCTTTAAGGAGGATGGAGAATGGACCGTATTAAAGCCCTTTCAGAAAAGTACCAAAAGCACACGTTTAAGTTTAAAATTGGATAAAAATGGTGAATTTTCTGGCACTTTAAATATTAAGAGAACAGGCTATAGTGCTGCGAACAAAAGAAAAGAAATAGCAGGTATTAACGAAGAAGATTATTTAAGCGAATTTGAATCTGAAAACGTAGATATTGAAGTAGAAGAGTATAAAGTTCGAGCAGAAAAAGACATTAAAAAACCTCTTCAAGAAAGTTTTAACATTACAATTTTTAAAAGTGACCAATTAAAAAATAAAGTAAGAATAAATCCTTTCTTTTTTGAAAGGATTAAAGAGAATCCCTTCAAACTAAAAGAACGTACTTATCCGGTTGATTTTGCATATCCTAGAAAAAGCAATTATTCTTTAAGTTTAAAAATTCCTGAAAATTATAAAATTACTCAATTACCAAAAGATATTGCGATTGCATTACCAAATAATGGAGGAAGGTTTATATTGAAAACGGTACAAAAAAATAATTTAATTACTTTATTTATAAGATTTAGTATTCATAAAAAAAGCTATTCGAGTGAAAAATATTTTACTCTTAAAGAATTTTTTAAACAAATTGTTATTGCTGAAAGTGCAGATATAATATTAGAAAAGACAATCTAACAGAAAGATACGTATTCAGTAATAAAAGGATACTTTGAGTATATAAAAGATAACTTCAACCGGATAATCTTAAAGCTTCAAGCAAAGAATATAAAAAACTAAGAAATATAATTAGGTATTTAATAGTATTTCTATAGAGGTTCAAGGTTACCCCGAACTGCAAAAAGGAAAACAATGATATACTTTAGGGTGGTAGCGACATTATAATAACTTAAAACAGTTAACTAATATTACTCCATATTTTAGAAGACTTAGTCATTTTCATAAAGGCTTTTTTAATTGATTGGTTTTCTTCTTTTGCTAAGTTTTGATCTTCTTGTAAAAGAGTAATTGCAGTATTTCTAGCCGTAACTAGAATTTTAGAATCTTTAAGGATATCGGCAATTTTTAAATTTAATACACCACTTTGTTGCGTTCCCATAAGATTTCCTGGTCCTCGTAGTTTTAAATCAACTTCTGCAATTTTAAAACCGTCTGTAGTATCTACCATCGTTTTTAAGCGCATTTTTGCCTCTGGAGACAACTTATAGCTAGATAATAAAATACAATAGCTTTGGTCTGCTCCTCTTCCAACTCTTCCTCTTAATTGGTGCAATTGTGAAAGTCCAAAACGCTCTGAACTTTCAATAATCATGACACTTGCATTTGGCACATTTACTCCTACTTCTATAACCGTAGTCGCCACCATTATTTGAGTTTCACCCTTTACAAAACGTTGCATTTCAAATTCTTTATCTGCGGGTTTCATTTTTCCATGAACAATACTTATCTGATATTTTGGTAATGGAAACTCTCTAGAAACACTTTCAAACCCATCCATTAAATCTTTATAATCCATTGCTTCAGATTCTTCAATTAAGGGATAAACTAAATAAATCTGTCGCCCTTTAGCAATCTCGTCTTTCATAAATTTAAAGACAGACAAACGGTTACTATCAAAACGATGCACTGTTTTTACTTCTTTTCTACCTGGAGGCAATTCATCAATTACAGAAATGTCTAAGTCTCCATATACAGACATCGCCAAAGTTCTTGGTATAGGTGTGGCTGTCATTACTAAAATATGGGGAGGAAGTGTGTTTTTAGCCCATAATTTTGCTCTTTGTTTTACACCAAACCGATGTTGTTCATCGATTACGGCAATTCCTAAGTTTTTAAATTTAACTTTATCCTCTATTAAAGCATGTGTGCCAATTAGAATATGCAATGTTCCATCTTCTAAAGCTGCATGAATTTCTCTTCTTTTTTTAACTCTTACAGAACCAGTTAGTATATCTACCTTAATATTCATACCACTTACAAGCTCAGAGACTGCTGTAAAGTGTTGATTTGCTAATATTTCTGTAGGCGCCATAATAGTAGCCTGAAAACCATTGTCTAAAGCTAAAAGCATTGCTAAAATAGCCACAATTGTTTTTCCAGATCCTACATCTCCTTGCAGAAGACGATTCATGTGTGCACCAGAAGCAACATCCTTTCTAATTTCCTTTAAAACTCTTTTCTGTGCATTGGTTAAACTAAAGGGAAGTTTATCTGCATAAAATTCATTAAAAACAGCACCTACATTTTCAAATACAAATCCTTTTATTTTTGTTTTATTGATGAGTTTCTTTCGTAATAACTGCAATTGAATAAAAAATAATTCCTCAAACTTTAAACGATATTCTGCTTTCGCTAAATTTTCTTGATTCTTAGGAAAATGTGCATTTAACAAAGCATCTTGTTTAGACATTAATTTAAAATCAGAAATAATTTCTTGTGATAGATTCTCTTCAATCTTATCATAGAACTGTTGCAAAAGGCTTTGTATATAAGTTCGTATCAATTTATTAGAAACACCAAAATTTGTAAGTTTCTCTGTTGAGGGATATACTGGTTGCATTTTAGATTGCAGTTTCTTCTTATATTCTGAGACCAACTCTAGCTCTGGATGCGGAATACTAAAATTACCGTTGTAATGATTTAACTTGCCATAAACTACATAGGGCTCATTAATTTTAATTGAATCTTTAATCCATTTTTGACCTTTAAACCAAACCAATTCCATGCTTCCCGTTGGATCTTGAAAAGTAGCTACCAACCTACTACCTCTTTTTTGTGCAACAGATTTTAAATGGGTAATGCTGCCTACAATTTGTACTTCCGAAGAATTTGGTTGTAAATCCTTTATTGGATAAAAAGTAGTTTTATCTATATATCTAAAAGGAAAAAAGTTTAATAAATCATTACAAGTTTTTATACCTAAATCTGCATACAAAAGCGCTGCTCTTTGAACACTAATTCCGTTTATATATGTAATTGGATAATCTAAATTCAACTTAAAAAAATATGATAACGAAATTAATGAAATCCAATTTAAAAATTGAATATTTTTATAAATAATGTAAAAAAGAGCATATTACTGCGAAGCATTAAAAGATAAATAATTGTAATTATTTATCTTTTAATTAAAAACTCAAATAATAAATGATTTTAGAATGATTTAAATCAACTTAAAAAGTAACCCTTTTTAAATGAGAAACCTCAATAAAAACCAAAATTACTATTGACTTTTATTAAGGTTAATTATATATAAAAAACACAAGGAAACAAATTAAAAAAACCCCTACAATTTTATAAAATGTTTTCTATTATCGAAATAATAAAAACTCCTTGTGCTAGAATTTACAAACTTTGTAATATTCTCTAACATAAAATAAAGAATTATACTAAAAATAGTAAAACAAATATAGTAAAAGAAATTTAAAAAGAAAATATAGCTTGCAAAAAAAAAAACTGTTTTTATTTTTTTCCGATACTTTGAAAACATAATAGCCATAAACATGTTATTTATTTGTAAAAAAATAGAATATTATAGACCTATGTGTTTCTGTGCAACTTTATAATTGTTGAGGTAGTACTTATTTGTATATTTGCATCCCATAATAAGAAAAAATGAGATTACATAGAAATTTAACTTTTGCAGTTATAGACAGTATTAGAGATATCTTTAATGAAGGTGTTTATGCTGACAAAGCTGTAGAAAAAGCTTTAAAGCGTGATAAACGTTGGGGAGCAAGAGATCGTAAATTTGTTGCAGAGACAATTTATGACATTGTTCGTTGGAACCGTTTATATGCTGAAATAGCAGAAGTAAAAATGCCTTACGATAGAGACAATATTTGGAGACTATTCTCTGTTTGGTGTATTTTAAGAGGAATCCCTTTACCTGATTGGAATCAGATTGGTGATGTACCAGAAAGAAAAATTAAAGGTCGTTTTGCAGAATTATCTAAAACAAGAAAGTACAGAGAATCTATACCAGATTGGATGGATGAAATTTGTGTAAACGAATTAGGTGAAGAAGTCTGGACAAAAGAAATTGCTGCTTTAAACGTGCAAGCAAATGTGATTTTAAGAACCAATACTCTAAATATTTCTAAAGAACTTCTTCAAAAGAAATTAAAAGCTGAAGAGATTATTACAGAATTTGTGCCCAATCATGCAGATGCACTAATATTACCCGAAAGAGCCAATGTTTTTAAAACAGAAGCTTTTCATAATGGATTTTTCGAAGTTCAAGATGCTTCTTCTCAATTAGTTGCTGCATACTTAGACGTTAAACCGGGTATGAAAGTAGTAGATACCTGTGCAGGTGCTGGTGGTAAAACATTGCATTTAGCTGCTTTAATGGAAAATAAAGGACAAATTATTGCTATGGATATTTATGAAAGTAAACTCCGTAAATTAAAAGTTAGAGCAAAAAGAAACAAAGCACATAATATAGACATGCGTGTCATAGACTCTACAAAACCTATTAAAAAATTACAAGGTAAAGCAGATAGAGTATTAATAGATGCTCCGTGTTCTGGTCTGGGTGTTATTCGTAGAAATCCAGATTCTAAATGGAAACTACAACCAGAGTTTATAGATAATATTAAGAAAGTTCAGCAAGATGTTTTACAACAATACTCTACAATGGTAAAACCAGGAGGAAAAATGGTGTATGCAACCTGTTCTGTTTTGCCTTCAGAGAACCAAGAACAAGTTAAGATTTTCTTAACATCTGATGCCGGAAAAGATTTTACATTTGTATCAGACAAAAAAGTTTTGGCGCACATTTCTGGATTCGACGGATTCTATATGGCGCTGTTAGAAAAGAAAAAATAATTATATACCACTATATTTAAGCAGTAACTGTAAAGAAAAAGAATATTAATAATTTAAAATACAAAGAATATGTTTAAAAAAATACTTTCGTTTTATTTCCTTTTATTTATCTCTTTAATAACTTTTTCTCAAGAAACATACTATAGTGATGTTGATTTAACACTAGCTGGTGCAGCGCTTAAAGATGTATTAGCATCTAAAATCACAGCAACGCACACTACAACATTAGAATATACTAGCGGTGGACCAGATGTTTGGGATGCAACCAAAGCTACTGATGAAAACGTTGCAAACACCAATGAAGTAATCTTATATTATGGCTGGGAAGATGGCAACGACCAAGATATAACCAATGATATTTCAAGAAGTAAAAACCTACAAGATAATGGTAGCGGCACCGATTTTGTTTGGAACAGAGAACATGTTTTTCCTAAATCACTCGCAAATCCAATTTTAGATACAAGTACACCTGGTCCAGCAACCGATGCACATCACTTAAGAGCCGCAGATAGAGGTAGAAATTCGGCTAGAAATAATAGAAAATATGGAAGAGGCTCAGGAAATTCCAACTATTCTTCTTTAGATTTTCATGAAGGTTTAGATGGGCCGAATACTGCCGCTTGGTATCCTGGTGATGATTGGAAAGGAGATGCAGCAAGAATGATTATGTACATGTACATGCGTTATGGTGCTGTATGTTTACCAACTGCTGTTGGTGTTGGTAGTAAAGAATTTACCGAAGATGATATGATTGATTTATTTTTACAATGGAATGTAGAGGATCCAGTATCTGACATTGAAATTGCGAGAAATGAGTATCACGAAAATACTTCAAATTATGCTGCACAAGGAAATAGAAATCCGTTTATAGACAACCCATATTTAGCGACTAGAATTTGGGGAGGAAACTCTGCTGATGATAGATGGGGTATTTATAAAAATAGCGATA
>Ga0209384_1000256_pt1 | contig 36563 bp, 36 predicted proteins | sample CoawatmetaG05DNA_FD_187511 | JGI IMG/M metagenome (GOLD analysis project Ga0209384, IMG submission 187511) | Marine microbial communities from the West Antarctic Peninsula - Coastal water metaG058-DNA (SPAdes) (version 2) | ecosystem: Environmental > Aquatic > Marine > Coastal ... | reverse complement strand
TTTGTATTTAAATACTTGAACGCCGGCTAAGTCGCCAAGTTTCATTTCACCAATAGATGGATCTAAAATAATTTGCTGGACAGCTTCATCAAGTGCCAATTTTTCTTGCCTGTGCATTTTTTTCACCTGGCGATTAAATATGCCAGTTTGCTTAACCATCATCCAAATGTATACTCAGACACATCACCCGCTTTGTTTTCCTCGATACCCACTAAAACACCTTTAATAAAGCCTAACGGTAGATCTGGATTTTCATCAGCGATCTTACCAATTCTTGCCCAATACTCAATTTGTTTAGGCGCGCTACGGTGCTGTGCTTTGCCATTCGTAACAGCGTCATTAATAAGTTTTTCAGATAATTTTATTGCTTTTGCCATGGTATGCACACCTCTATAAATTAACACTTATTATACGATAAAGGTTTCATAATGAAACCCCTGGAGTGCATATTAATTCCGTTATTCGAAGGGCTTGGTGATCAAGGGCTTGTCCAACCTTTTGCGCTGCATAGGTCGCATTAGCATGCTTCCCTAGCGATAAAAGACCACCTTCGGGGCTTAAACACGATAAAGGCATTTATCGCACCTTTAAATAAGCACTATAATCAACAAGCTACATATTCCATTTCGCAAAAACAGTTATTATTCGATAAATAACGCGTTATCGGTAAATATGAATAATGCATAAGATTCAATCTAATGGCAGAGATTATCCTAGGCACTGAAATATTACTTGGTCGTAGAAATTGGCATGTTATACTGTATGCATATACAGCCTGATTGGATAAACAGCCCCATGCCCAAGAAACTCACCAAAAGCAACGCCAAGGCCCCTAAGAACGCCCTCACCCACGGGCTAACCAGCCAAAGCATTACCTCGTCAACAGACCAAAAAATCTACCAACAGATGTATGACGAACTCACCAGCGAATACGGTCCACAGACAATAACAGAACGCATGCTAATCGAACGAGTAGCCGTCCAGTACGTCCGCTGGCAGCGTGCAATCAAGGAAGAGAGCACCGAAATAGAGATAGCCAGCCTAACCGAACTCGATGGTTTATCATTACACACCACATTCAATCTTACCGATGAACAGGCTACACATTACGCCTTGGCCAGGTTTAGAGGCGAATTCCATAGCGATGAAAAATTAGAAAATAATATCAATGTTCTTCAACTATTAAGCCAGGAATCGTTTCGCCTTTTGGCGCGCGGCGAAAATAGCGCCATCCCGGAGGATTTAGAAGATTATCCGATGCTGCTCATCATTTTTGACCAACTCACCTTCAAAAATACGTGCAGCAAAGCTGAACTACTTGACGGTCGGTACGAGTTAGACAGCCTTGTGAGGGCCTTCGTAAGTCAATGTAATCGAACCATTGAATCACAAGATTTATATCAGAGCAGTTCCATGGGCAGCAAGCTGTCTCATAGTAATTTCTTAAACAAGCTCAGCGAAGAGGTGCTAAAACAGCTCGTCACGGTAGACCTCCACCCCAAAGCAGAAAAGCTATTTAAGCTAGCCCAACAAGTGAGCATTGCACAATCCACCAACATAGAAAAAATAAACCGCTACATGACCACAATAGACCGGCAATTTTCAAAAGCTCTGGGCGAACTACGCGTGGTGATAGAAGACCGAAGACGAAGAGAAGCGCTTATGCCGAAGGGCTAAGGTGCAGCACCACACCTGGGTTGACTAGAGGGTCACCGGTAAATTGAATGCCGGCATCTTCCAGCGCACGCTGAATGAGCAATAAGGTAGATGTGTTCGACAGCGGTATACCCACCTGCATTTCATAGCGGCGCACAGTCGCAGGCCCAACGCCACTAGCTTTAGCTAAGTCCGCAGCACTCCAATTCAACATAGAACGCCCTGCTTTTATTTGACAAACTGAAATCATTTATATATCATTAGTGATGTATATTATATCATTTATGTGGATTAATTAAGCATCGGAGGAGAATACCATGATTGACAGTATCTTAGCCAAATTTGATGGTACATTTGCTGAAAACACAATCCGAGCCTACCGATCAGATTTTATTCAATACGAAAAATGGTGCACCGAAAATCAGTTACTCCCTATCCCAGCTAATGCCGAAACCTTGGCTAATTATGTTGACCACCTTAGTCACTCAGCAAAGAGTGCAACCATACGCCGTCGAATTAATAGCCTAGGCACCATATTACAGTTATCCAAAAATCACGACCCTACCAAAGAACCTGAAGTCGTTTTAGCCCTCAAACGCATGCACCGAAAAATAGGCAGAGCGCAAGAACAAGCCACGCCACTAATAAAAACCTTGCTTAATCAGCTATTAGACAATTGCGATAACAGCGTCATGGGTATTAGAAATCAAGTATTGTTACGACTCGGATATGAAACCATGCGTAGGCGATCAGAATTATGTGCATTTAAGTTTACAGACCTCTCTCAAGCACCTAATGGCAAGCCTGTGATCAGACTTAATTTTTCCAAAACAGATCAATTTGGTACTGGAAAAATAATATCCATTAGCGAAGTACTATTAACGCTTCTTCACCAATGGCAACATATTGTCGGCGACAACGGGTACGTATTAAGATCCATCAGGCGACATGGCAATATAGGGCAACACCTCTCGCCCTCTTCAGTCAGCGTGATACTGAAAACACTTCAAGCAACCATCCATTCCGATAAAAATACCCCACTGCTTAGTGGCCATTCATTTAGGGTGGGTGCCGCACTAGACCTATTAGAGCAAGGCGAGCCACTGGAAAAGATCATGTTAAGGGGTGGCTGGCAGAGCGATGCGACCGCGATGAAATATTTAAGGAGCTGGACCTGTTGAGTCCATTTCTATTATTTACGGCGCTTTACCATGGGCCGTACTCAAGTCAAAGGTGAAAGCATAGTCAGAAATACGGAATAACTTAATAAAACCGCTGCATCACCTATGGCCTTATCAGTGAACATGTCAAAGTAAGGATGTCCTACTACTTTAATTCTCCAGCTTGCCAGCCTGACCAACCTGCTCCCTATACACCCAATCTACCACTTTTTCATCAGGTTGATATTCAGGCACTAGCATTTGCAACATACTGCGTATCATCATCACATCACCGTTCACCGCTGCAATTCGTAACGTGGTGATCATGGGTTGTAGCTCACTCCATGGCAAAAACTTTTCATTCGCTTTCATAATGCGTGAATGTTGAGTGGTTTGCGGGTTATTACCTATCAGCAGTTCCTCATACAGTTTTTCACCCGGGCGCAAGCCAACCACTTCAATAGCAATGTCGCCTTCTGGTGAGTTTTCATCTTTCACTCTCAAACCAGAAAGTTCCACCATCCTGCGTGCCAGGTCAATTATTTTAACCGGCTCACCCATATCTAGCACATACACTTCGGCTTCACGATCAACCCTAGCACCAATATCTTTGGTAACGCTGCCCGCCATAGCACCGGTTTGCATCACTAACTGAGCAGCTTCGGGAATGGTCATAAAATAACGGATAATGTCTCGGTGAGTTAAGGTAATTGGGCCGCCCTGGGCAATTTGTTGCCTGAAGTAAGGCACCACAGAACCAGAAGAACCTAATACATTGCCAAAACGCACCATAGCCAATTGAGTAGTACTGGCAACTTGTGCAGAAGGCTTTCCATCCCATATGGGTTCGAAGGAAGGATTTTGTTCCGCAGCCAACGCTTGTAATATCAGCTCACAGCAGCGTTTACTAGCACCCATGGCATTAGTAGGGTTAACTGCCTTATCAGTGCTAACTAGTACAAAGCACTCTACCTGCCGCTCTATAGCAACCTTAGCCATCGCCAATGTACCTAACACATTATTTTTTACACATTCGGCTATATTGTGCTCAACAATGGGCACATGCTTTATTGCAGCGGCATGGTAAATAATATTTGGGTTCCACGTCAATATAACGTCGTTTACGCGGTTTTCATCCGCCACTGAGCCTAGCAACGGTATGATAGTAGGCACTAACCCAACAGCACCGTTATTACCCTGCTCATTAGTGAGGTAATGAAGAGTATCGAGCAATTCATTGTGCAAGGTATAAAGCGCATATTCGCTTAACTCAAATAATAACAATACCTTTGGCTTACGCTGCAGTATTTGTCGACATAGCTCGCTACCAATACTGCCACCTGCGCCAGTCACCATAACGGCTTTACCAGTGACTTGTTCTTGTAGCATTACCTCGTTTGGTTCTGCTGGTTCCCGTGCCAGCAAGTCGTTGATATCCAAATCATGTAGATCTGCATAATCAGCTTTCCCTTGGGCCATTGCGATCAACCCTGGCAAAGTGCGAATACGTACATTCAAGGGACGCAGGTGTTCAATAAGTTCACTACGTTGCTTACGGGGCATGGATGGCATTGCAAGTAATATGTCATCCACTGCATGATTAACCACAAAAGTCTGTAATTTGTCTTGGGATATTATAGGCACATCCATCAAGTCTCGCCCGTGTAGCTCAATACCATCATCCACAAAAGCCACTAAGATACATTCACGGCTTTGTCCCAAACCAACGGCTAATTGCCGGCCTGCAGCACCTGCACCAAAGATCACTACCCGCGATTGGTCAGGCACGCTTGCTCCCGCGCCATCCCCCACATGCGTTATACGCACTGAATCTTCAATTTTACGCAGTAACCAACGCGCAAACATACGAGAACCACCAACAGCCAGCACAGCCACCATGGCATTAATAGGAACAACAGACCGCGGAACCCCCTCCACGCCGCTTAAAAAAGCAACCAACCCCCATAGTGCCGCATACACCATAACGGCCCTCACAATAGACCATACAGCCCTCATACTTAAGTACCGAATGATAGCCCTATAAAGCCCAAAGTGCGCAAACACAGGCACGGCAAACACAGGAGCAAACAACACCAACAATACTATTGGGTTATTCACGCCTCCACGAGGCCAGTACCAATTATCCAAGCGTAGTGAAAATGATAGCCAAAGGGCTCCTATGAGTAATAGAGAATCTGTAGCAATGAGAATGCTGCGTTTTGCTGGGCGGGGTATCGCAAGGATGCCTTTAAAAATATTGTGCATTAAATGGGCTCACTGATATATAAAGTCAAACAGCTATTTTTTGAAAAAGAAACGTTTCGGGAATATTCGATCAAACTAGTATTAATTTAAGAGTATTACTTCAAACTCTTCACGTCTATAAATAGAGACTAAATCTATTAATGGGAGACCCCGTCTTTTTTGATTACCTTAATAAACGTCAGCCAAATAATCTTAATATCCAGCCACAGAGACTGATGATGAAGATACTCGACATCCAAATCTACTTTCTGAGGAATAGGTAACTCATCACGTCCATTAATTTGAGCCCAGCCAGTTAAGCCAGGCATTAACTCATGGACACCTTTTTCGGTTCGTAAGGCAATCAAGTCATCTTGATTAAATAACGCAGGGCGAGGACCTACAAAACTCATATCACCTTTTAAAATACACCACAGCTGCGGCAATTCATCCAAACTCGATTTGCGTAAAAAATCACCTACTGGCGTCAAAACACTTTTAGGATCAGCCAATAAATGAGTTGCCACTACAGGTGTATCAACCTTCATACTTCGGAATTTAGGCATTTTGAAAATAGCATTATACTTACCCACCCGATCTGACCAATACAGAACGGGGCCTTTTGAAGTAAGCTTTACCAACACAGAAACCATGAGAATTGGCAACAGCAATAATAACGCTGCCACCAACGTCAGAATTAAATCAATGAGTCTTTTCATTAAAAGTCACAACCTTCGTATATCCAAGTTATTTGAACATATGGATTTTAGTTTCGTCATTCTCCACATGCGGACTCGTACAGAAAGCACTCAAGGTAGAAAGACTATTTTTCGAATTGTTTAGGACACATTAATTCAACAGCGCCCATACAAATCATCTAATCGCTCTATGTCATCTTCACCCAAATAACTGCCAGATTGCACTTCCACTAAATGCAAAGGCGCATCGGTTTTATTAGCTAAGCAATGTATCGCACCCTTGGGAATATAAACTGAATCATTAGCATTGAGCAGGAGATCAACTCCATCCACATGCACGTTGGCCAAGCCCTCTACCACTACCCAATGCTCAGCTCTATGCTGATGGCGCTGCAAGCTTAAACGCGAACCAGGGTTTACGGTAATACGTTTTACTTGATAGTTAGGCCCTGAATCAACACTATCATAACTACCCCAAGGCCTATACACCTCTCGTTGGTGTGTTAGCTCATCACGACCCTTTAATTGTGCAACGATGTCTTTAATCTGCTGCGCTTGTTCTAGTGGAGCCACTAAAACTGCATCTTTAGTTTCAATCACCGCAAGTCCTTCTACACCCAATATGGCCACCAATCGATTACTGGCCTTAACAAGGCAATTGTAGCTATTTAAAGTAACTGCATCGCCTTGTAGTACGTTACCCTCTCCATTCTTCTTATTCGTCTTCCAAAGTGCCTGCAAATCACCTATATCATTCCAACCACAATCCACAGGGACTACCACAGCCTTTTGGGTGTGTTCCATAATGGCGTAATCTAGAGAAATATTTTCACACTGATAAAATACTTGTTCAGGTAACCTAATAAAATCCAAGTCTTTTGTAGCCGATTTAACAGTGAGCCTGCAATGATGTAGTAATTCAGCACAATACAATGCAGCCTCTTCAATCAATACACTAGGCCGCACAATAAACATGCCACTGTTCCACAAATAATTACCCTGTTTTAAATAGTCTTGCGCGGTTGATCCATCAGGTTTTTCTACAAATCTATTAACTTCGAAACCAGCACCAACATCAGCCCCGTAGCGAATGTAACCATAGCCCGTACACGCAAAGCTGGGTTCAATACCTAAGGTCACTAAGTGACCCATAATCGCCAATTTGTGAGCGCTCACCAATGCACTACGAAAACTAGCTTCATCTGAAATCGCATGGTCGGCAGAAAGCACTAGCATAGGATCATCCATTCCAGCCTCAACCAACCGCAAAGCCGCCAAAATAACGGCAGGCGCAGTATTACGACCCATAGGTTCTAGTATAATTTCAGCTGCAATATTAGCAGCATGGCACTGCTGTGCTGCCAAAAAACGATGGTCCTGATTGCAAATAAGCTGACTTAAACCAAGATCCAGGTCAGACAACCTAAAAAATGTCTGCTGCAACATGGTATGCCCATGCACATTATCAACCAATTGCTGATACTGCTTAGGAAATGACGCTCGAGACAAAGGCCACAATCGACTGCCAACGCCTCCAGCCATCACCACAGGGTTAAAACAAATATCCATATCCATATCCATATCCATATCTAAAGTCTCAACTACGAAGTTAATCTAAATTGCCTAAAAGCTATTCATAAATCATCCCAAGCCTGCTGAAACGTACACAATGGGGCAGACTCTTTCTCACCTGACAAATCGGCATCATCAATGCAAGAATGGTAAGTAAGAACCACAACTCAGCAGACGAGGAAAAGTCAAAATAAAATCATACGTGTCGGTGTCGATAAAGAAAAGTCGTAAGCGACTTAAGTCAGTACCTATTTCTACGCGGCACTCTGTGTACATTCCAAGGCAATAGTGCCTCTATTTCTCTAACATATCCGCTGAACCAATGTGGTTGAGAATAGGCAATACGTAAGCATATGGCTCAAGGTTATTGGCATTGGTTCATTCAATCACAGAGTAATACATGACACTCGCATTTGCCCATCGGATCATACCAGCAAATAACCACGACCTTCTGCCAACTGAACAGGGCCTAATGCCATTTTCAGCAAGTACGTTACTGATGTTTAGGGGTATAGCATCAAAGTAGCCTGTGAGTGTAAAGCACTGGTTCAGGCGTATTCGATAGCAATGCACGGCAGTGCTTTTTAACCAACTCAGCCACATTATTAACAAGCCATCGCTATAAATCGTCAAGCACGGGTACGTTCAAACCTACACAAAGCCTTTGTTTAATCGCAGAGTCACGGTGTTGGATCTTTTTCTCAATGAGATAGAGATTTCGTATTTTGCCAATGGCCATATCGACCTTTGATGTTTCGAAGTTCTTGGCGTTTGTTTTATCCCCTGACTTTTCTGCTTCAACAAACTTGCGGCGCACATGATGGGAAAAATGCTAACATAGCCTACTCCTCATGATCTATTAAATATGGTGTTGAAGTTACCTGCTGAATCCGTCTCCGTTATTTATCGGCGGAGGGATTACCGAGCATCTTTACGACAATTACAGCCAGATAGTTGACTGATTGTGAATTATTAGTGTAAAAAAGCACCCGTCCAATGCGGAACGAGCTAAATGTTCACGATGGTCGAGAATGGGAGTTCACTTTCGCCAGAATATGCATTAGCAACGCAGGTTGTAGTCATAGGGGGAAGGCTCGAACTACTCAAACATAAAACATTTAAATGCGTCAACATTATGATCGGTAGGGTAAAATGTCTTACGTGGCAGCTGCCACTCGGTCAGTATAAAAATCTTTCTCGGTACTTGGCCGAAATCCGCCTTGGTTATTATCATTGGTTTGGCTTTCAATAAATGCTACCAGAACTTCGGAAAATCGCAACATTGACACCACCAATGCCATATTGGTCCCCAAAAACCAGCTGAGCAAAAAGGATAATAAGGTAACAATATATGCATTATTTATCAAAAATTTTCAACAATACTTTTAAAAAAACATCGCTTAATACATTATTATTATCAATGTTTTTGATCTATTTCTGTACTGCATATTTTTTAGTTATTCCAGTCGGGTCCTTTTACTATGATGAAGGCTGGGCGGCAAACATTGGATATCACATTGCTAATGGAAAAACCCTATATAAAGACATATCTGCTCCCTATGGTCCAGTTGTTTTCCACATATATGCTTTTCTTATTACCTTATTTGGAAAGAATTTTTTTGTATTTAGAATAGCAGGTATATTAATCATAATTTTACAATCTTATTTTTCCGCTAGGATCGTAAGCTTCTTTACAAAGAATAAAGCAATAATTATATTTACTGCATTTATATCATTGCTGCCTTTAGGTTTTTATCAAAGTGGTCGTATTACCGCCTCATCTACCGCAGGTTTATTAACTCTAATGATCGCTTTTACTCACCTTTCTTATTTACGAAAAAGAAATAGGATCTACATAGCAGTTACTGGAGTTTTATTAGCCCTGCTGCTATTAACAAAGCACAATGTCTTTGGCCTAGACCTTGCTGCTAATGGAATATTAATGCTTCTTGTAAGCATTTCCATGTACAAAAAAGAAGGCAAAATTGACTATCAATATTTTTTACTGCCATTCTTAAGTTTTTTCACAATTTTACTGCCATACATCGCATCCGTACTTCCCTATATTACTGATTTACTCAACGATACAGTTTCGTCAATATCACAGTATGGATCCTCAGATATGACTATACCTTATCCGATGCCATTTGATTTAATTGAAATGAGTTTAGGGGAGTTAAGAAGTGCATTATTTTTATATAGTATTGTCCCTTTAACTCTGGCCGCCGGACTAATTTTCTATAAGTTAATTAAAGAAAATAACGAATTTGATCTAGGTATAATCTTTATAACTCTTCTATCTATCTTTCATTATATTGAGATATATCCGTTAAGTGATTACTCACACTACGGAAGAGCTACGATAATATATGCCCCATATATTGGCATACTTCTATACCTAACGCATAAACAGCAAAATACCAAAGCGTTATACTTGCTAACTTTGACGCTTTTCCTGCATCTATATCAAAGTCCAACTTTTTTAATAACAAATATCAAGACTGTAATTACGAAACCAGTATCTTCCCTAAGTTACCTTAAGCATATAAGAAAACTGCCTGAAGAGGATCAAATTTTAAAAATTATTGACGAAATTCGAACTGCTAAGGGCTCAAAAATTATGATTATAGGTCATGCTTCGGTCTACTATTACCTGTCAGATAATATATCAGGTTCTAGATTTAATACAATTACACATCATTACTTAAATAACTTAGATCAGAGAAAGGTGATACAAGAAATAAAAACCAATGAGATAGACTATTTAATTGAAGCTCCTTCAGTAAGAACACAAAAGGAGCTTGATGAACTGGACATCCTAGGAAGTTATGTAAGAAATAACTTTTCATACAAAAAAGAAGTTGATGAATTTGGTTTTTGGTATAAAACTACAGATTAAACCTAGTCGAAAAATATTTGGATACTTTATCTCTTTAATAGCGTTAATGCTAAATGGAAGTTTGAACCCAAATTTAAAAAAGCCCGTGTATTTATCTGCTATCCCACTTTTTTATATTAAATGATTTTGTGCATATTGCATCAAGGTGGATGTCATTTTTAAAAAGATAGCTTTTATAAGAAATAATTTTATCTTCCTGTCCTTGCAATTCAGGAGAAACTAAACATAGATTATAGCCTTTGTTCTTAAGTAGTTTGAAGTTTTCAGAGTTGATCGGCAGCGTTGTAAAACAGTCTATCCATATCCATTTAACTTTACCAGCCATATTCACAATTGTATCTAATCCCTCCAACTCGGAGAATCTGAGAGCAATGTTTTTTTCACCTTGACTGCTTAGAAGATATATCATCGGAAATGAGCAATCTAGGAAAAAATAATTTTTTATATTATATTTTTTTAAAAGCTCAAGAGTTCGATGCTCAATTCTTTCACTTTTAACATTCAAGATCATAGTGCCATGTTTATAGTGATGAAGATAATTTTCAAAATCTTCCCCATCGACAAACGGGTCATGTTGTAAGATTATCCTATCGTTGAAATCTCGAATATCAATCTCAACCCCATATCTCGTAGGCGTATTTTTTAAATCATTAATAGTGTTAATTCTATGAGCAATATACTCCATCACAGTTCCTTTTTAAGAGTAACACTAAAGCTAAATGTTCTTTTTATAAATTTCCATCTAGCAGAAAAACCAGTATTCCAGCTAGAATTTCCATGAATTCTAGCTGGAAAAAATACACTAAACCTTTTGACGTTAAAATTCAGTTTTTTTGCTCTGTATAAAAAATATAAGTCAAGTGAAAAATCATTTGGGCACTCATTTCCTACTTTATGATAAAAACTTTTATGAAAGACATTTGGTTGAGCATTTATATCCCATAATCGTGTTCTTAAATATAAAGATTCAAAAATACTCATACCTATGGTAAAAAAATTATCGACTAGTGGTCTTTTTTTTCTGCTACCTTTAATAAAAAGTAGTTTAGGATTTTTATCATTATTTATAATTTCAAATGCTCTGATCGTGTCACCTGGATCTGTCTGCATGTCAGCGTGTGTATAACCAATATATTCTCCATCTGCTTGTTCAAGGCCTGTTTTAATGCCATGACCATAACCAATATTTTTCCGAATATTAACCACCTTTAAAAAATCAAACTTTGATGAAAGTTTTTTTAAAACTTCATAAGAATCATCATGTGATCCATTATTTACAAGAACAACTTGTATGTGATTGGTATGAATAACATCATTAAATTTCTCAAGGAGCAGAGGGATATTCATCGCTTCATTAAAGCACGGCACTACTATCGATAGTTGTATTTTACTATTCATTACCTAAAAACCCAGTATTTTTGACCCAAAAAATTAATAGTTGCACTTATCGTTGTTGCAATTATAAAAGAAATTTCAATGTCGGACACACTTAAGAAAAAAATATTTGAAAATACATTTATTGCTAGTGAAGACAAATACAGTAATAAAAACTTGAATAACTCAACAACTTTCATGCCTTGCTTTTCAAAAGTCCAATATTTGTTAATAATAAAGGCCACTGCTGTACCTAATATAAAGGACATAGCCTTAGCGGCACTAATATCTATAAAATTAAGTAAAATTAAGTAGAATCCAAGATCAATCCCAACAACTAGTACGCCAGTTATAAGAAACCTTTTGAGTTGTATGCTCATGAATATTTCTGCTCAGCAATAGAGTATTCTTCAATCAATTTTTCTAACATGTTTTCATTTACAGTAATATCATTCTCTAAACTATAGGGATGGTGTAATGATTTATGAAAGAAACTTTGCCAATATTTGAATGTTTGATAGTCATTTGGTGTGCCCCAACAAATATAATCATCAACCTCCAGCACTTTTACATTAAACCCCATGTCTATCAATTCACCCATGAGGCTATCAACATAAAATTCACCATTTACGAGAACATTTTTATCTATCAGCTCCTTTAGGGCGAGTTTATAATACTGAATTTTTTTAAACCAAAAAGTTCCAACTATAGCGTGATCTTCGAAAGGACTATTAGATATTTGTTTTTTTACTGAAATTTCGAGCGCTTCATCAGCATCATTGGTTTTAACCCAACCATACATATTTGGATTATTTTTACTGCTCACATGATGTTTGAATGTAAAGATGATTGCGTCAGCATCATCATTTTTTATTAGATATTCGTACTTAGATTGGTCATAAATCATTCCATTATCAGTAGCAGCTATTAATAGTGAATTGTTTGGATCAATGTCTACCAGCCCATGGCTGCAGGTTATTGCCTGGCCTTCTGTGACATCAGCAATAGATACAATTGTAGAATCATTAAATTCATTCCTAAGAATTTTATCAAGTCCATAATCCTTAATATGTTCCGATAAACATACAAAAACGTGGTCTGACGAAACTGGGAGAGAATTGGCCGCTTGAACAATCATTGGTTTGCCACTTACTTCGATAAGTGGTTTTGGATCAGTATAGCCAGCTTCAGAAAATCTACTTCCTCTACCCGCTAATGGTATGAGTGTAATTGTATTTTCATGTATATGTATATCCTGCCCCACCTTTGTAATATGTGAGAAATATTTAGACCAAGTGTTGTACTCCTGAATATCTTGAGGAGTTCCCCATTGGAGCATATGTTCAATCTCATATATTGAGACTTTTAAACCATCATTTACAAGAAGATTGAAGACTAAAGAGACATAATATTCTCCATTTAAGTTAATGTCTTTCTCAATCAAATCATTGAAATATTTGAGGACATATGAACCTTTCTTGAAATAATAGGTGCCGTTAGATGCAAACTCTTTCATTCTATTATTTGTAAATGGCTCCTTTTCTTTGATTTCTTTCATCCATTGCTCATCATCTCGCATAAATGCATAGTTTGTAGTTCCTAGCATATGTGGATGGAACCCTTTATAAGAAACAACAGCCCCATCAGCAGATCTATTTCTGGTGTGACTTAAAAAATCCTTATAATCCCAATACGTTCCAAAGTCGCAATAATTTACAATCACCTCTTCGTCTTTTTCAATAAGATCTTCAATTGCAGTGACCGCAAATACTGGCCCGTATTTATGATTAGGAATTTCGATAATATTTGCATTGGGCTTAATATTAAATAATACATCTCTCATATTAGTTTCAATTAAATGTCTTGAATTACAAATAAATGTAAACTTATCCTCACCAGGAAAGAGGTTGCATACATGCTCAATTATAGGCTTTCCATCTACGATGATTAGAGGCTTTGGGTCTTTAAAACCAGCATCAAGAAATCTTTTTCCTATACCAGACATCGGAATAATTATATGCATGTAATTGAACTCTCCTAAAATGTAACTTACAACTTCTGTCTAAACTTTTCCGCTTCCCAATTATTCAGGTAGGCTATCTCTTCAGTATCTAAAAAATTTATATCTTTATCAACGGAATTTTCAAGAACAATAATGTGAAATTTCATAACTTCCTCTATCTCTTTCGCTTTTTTTATATTCGGCGCAATAAAGAAAATGTAATTATTATAAATTATTACCTTAGGTAGTTCAAAAAAACGTTTTTCATAACTTTTAATCTCTTTTGAATCAGAAAGATTCGTTATCTCGACCGCGCTAGTACCACAAAATACTAGCCCATCTGGACAAAAAGGCGCTTTGAAAAATAAACTCTTATCTTTTTTAACTTTTTCGTTAAGATAATTATCATCACTAAGGTATGAGATATTTTTGGATTTTTTCTCGATGCTCTTCAGAATATTAGATATTTTATTAGTTAACTTATACTTCCTCATATCAATATCTAGATATTTTTCAATTTTATCCAATACTTTTTCATTAAGATTTTCGATATCGGCTTTATCATTTGAAGAAATTATAAGCCCGTGATTTTGGAGAAATATAATTTTAGGCATAGAATCAAAGCTTTTTAACACTCGTTTTAGCTCAAGCCCAAGTTCAATTCCAGGAGTTTTATAAGAAACCAATGCAATTTCTTCTTCATCGAATATTTTAAACAATATTTCTTTCCATTGTTTTTGAATGGTAATAATATTTACAACAATTGGATGAGTATGAAGGGTATATTTGTATAAAAAAGAATGAAGTATAGTTTCAATTGAGGGTCTATTTTCTTTGTCAATTGTTGCAGCGTTAATCATCAAGTTGGTTAAATGTTCTCTTTTCCTTTTATCTTTTTGATTTATAATATTTTCAGTTTCTGCAATGCAAGATATTTTTTTTGTCTCAACTGTAGAATAGCCATTTATTTCCGTCATATCACTAAGCAAGTACCCAGACGCCTTGATAATCATTTGGCCATTGTCTAGCTTTACTGAACTATTCCCTCCTCCTGCCTGAATTAAATCAAATCTTTCACCAGCATACTTGGATATGTCTACTAAATCTTTTAAATCACTCATAAGAAATCTCTAATTCTTTTAAACTGATTAACTTCTATAATTTTTTTTCCTTCATAAACATCTATTTTTTTTTCATGGTTAAACCAAATGGCGTCAATTCCAACGTTAGATGCTCCATAGATATCTTTTTTAAAGTTATCGCCAATCATACAAACATCATGAGCATGTAAATTAAGTTTGTGAAGTGCCGATAAAAAAATATATGGATGCGGTTTTTCTTTTCCAACCTCTTCGCTTGTAACCATTAGATTACAAAAAGATGATAATCCTAATTTTTGAATTTTTCTAAATTGAATGTGGGCTGTTAAATCTGTAACCAAACAAATTTTATTTTTATACTGACGCAATAGATTTTCTACCCCATCAAATAGTTTCATATTATCCAAAAAACTATCCCAATAAGCATTATAAATGTTTAAGCCATATTTAAGGGAGTTTAAGTCCAAGATCTCACACATTTTTTGAAAATATAGAAGCCTATTATGTGATGCGGCAGTCTCAACAAGATTAATTTGAACTTTATCACGTGCTTTGTCATACGCAAAGATAATTTGTTCCTCACTTAACGAAAACTTACTCATACAATAATTAATAACATTTTTTTTTGCGCTGATATGTGAAATGTTATAATCATATAAAGTATTATCTATATCCAAAAGTAATCCTTTATATTTCATTCTTTATTTTCCTTTAATTTTTCACTAATCATATGTATGCACATAAGTTGAATAAATCCATCATATCCACTTTCCCATTTTGCATATGGACTAATAATTTCATGTATATTTTCAATAGTTTGAACTGCAATTATTTCAAAATTACCGCTTGGCTCAACCTTTAATTCAATATATTGGGACCTAAGATCATCATTATAATCCCATGATACATGATGAACATTAAGCTTTTCCAAAATATTCTCTACATGAATACTTGCATCAAAGGTTATCTTTAAACCCATAGAAATTTGCGATTCTTTTTTTCCAAGCTCAAAAGAATTAATAGAGAAGAAATTTACCGCCATATCCGAGAATTCTTTTTGGGGGTGTATATATTTTATTGCATCGTCTTGTCTGCTATCTATCTGTTTAAGTATTTTTTGTAAGTCATAACCGCGATTTTTAGTATCTCTCAAAACCTTCCAATGCCTTCTTAAGCGCTCATCAGTATCAACATATATTTTAAGATCAATATTTTTTCTAAGCTTTGGTAAATAAAAAGGATGAAGTCCTGCTATAACAATGAATTCTTTTGGCTGAACTAAAAATGGTTTTGTAAACTTGCCATGCTCGTGGTCATATTCGCTTCTATAAATTGTTTGATTATTTTTTAGCTGAGAGATAGCTTCGGCTTGTTTGTGGATATGATTTGCCTTTGGGTCTAAATGAGTATACTTGTTCCAATTCTCATTATCTCTCTCCCACTTATGCTCTCCATCACCTTCAATTTGAAGCAATTTATCGCCTAAAATATGTTTAAGGTTATTTAATAGCCTGGTCTTTCCAGAACCACTATCACCTCCAATACCAACCGATAAATTTGTTTTTTTCTTATATATAGAATTACTTTTCACTCCATATTTATAAAAAGCATACATAATTGCTAACAAAACCACTTCCAATATAGTGAATGAGATGTCTCTAAGGTCTTCACTGTGAATTTTAAAATTAATTACCCTATCAAGAAATATAATATCATGATACTCACTAATATAAAAAAATATAAAAAATATTAAATACGATATTGAAAACGCAGCATGTAAAAGTATAGTCTTGTTTTCATTTTTATGTTGTATGAAATAAATACATACATAAGGTATCATCCACATGTACCATGCGGGCCCGGGATAGATGAGAAATATTGTTGCAGTAAAAAGTATTCCAAAATAGAAAAACAGAAGGTCATTATTGACTTTATTTTGATTGAAAAAATGCAGATAAACAGAAATAATTGCTGCTATAGGGAGTAATATTTTAACTGGGCCAATATTATAAAATGTATCAAAAAGCAAAGATTGTTTTGGATTTAGTAAGACCATATTAATAAATCCCTCACTCAAAATAAATGGAGAGTCAGAAACTATTAATATGATAATGGAAACTATTAAATACTGTAAGGTTAATCTAACACTAAATTTTTTATATAAATAAAACAATATAAGCGGCAAAGAAACTATTACATGAACTTTGGTAGCGATGGCTAACCCGAATAAAATAGAGGATGACTTTAATTTTTTAAGAGTTATGAAATAAATACTAACAAAAAGTAATGCGGTTGGAATAATATCAAGTTGTGAATGTATATATGTACTATAGAGAACAATTGGGTTAAGAAAGTAAAAAAAATAAATCCTTTTTTCTCTATGAGGTAATAATTTTAAAAGGACATATAATATACAAATATCAGAAATTAATAATGGTATTTTTAAAAAAAACTCACCCAATCCAATAATTTCACCTAAAAGTACAAATGGCGCCAACAATAAGAGCATAAATCCGTGATATGGAAATGAATCAAGCAATCCAATTTGAAAATGGTTTTTCCATGGATTAATATTATCCAGAGATACTGATTTTAAAAATGGATAAAATAAATCGGAAGTGTACTCAGACGAAAACCATAATAACATGAAAATTTTCAATGCCACAATGAATAAGAAATATCGGTTCTTTATAAACATTTTAAAATAACTAACCCACAAAAACTGTATGAATAACTGGCAGTATGCCGACGCTCTTACACCATCAATTTAGTGCTCTATATTTCATGAATTAATGATAACAGTTATTGAACATGAATATTAGAGTTACTTATGAAGTGTAATTTTAGTAAAATTTTACAACACGATTTAAAATGAAGACGATTGAATGAGTCTTTTCTACGGCTTTACGACCTAGGAAAGCACCACGGCAGCACACAGGCTAAGACACAAATATGTTCGCCCTGCATTAAACCCAACTTACTATTTTATCAATTGCTTCAGCATATCATTGATATACATTCAAGTATTTTCTGGAATATCAATGGCTACGAAGTCTTTAATAGGAGCCTTCAAATCACTCCCTGCTTCTAAATTAACATGTTTAATTACGATGCTATATTTGAGGTGTGAAATTAGCCATTTAGCTTCTTTGCCACACGATACAGCCGGGTGAGAAATAGTCTAATAATAGAAAAGTTTACTAGAAGACTAGGCGATAAATTTATGCCCAAGTTGTTTAAATTTTCAATGGCAAGCGTTTTAGTTGCACATACGAACCCACCCTTCTTTCCTTCTTCAAAACAGCCGTTGACAGTTAAAGTGTCAAACCCAAAGCTATTTTTAAACAAAAAATTGAGAGATTCGGATCTCATACAAAGCATTGGGTCTTCTGTGGTGTATGCGATGTTTTTGCTGACATAATCAAACTGTAAAACACTATCTAAATCGGTAACTCTTACAGTCACCGCTTTAAAGGCTGAAATTGGACTAACAGTTCTAAATATCTTTATAAACCATAAACTATTATTTTTTTCTATTCTTTGGCAATAGGAACCGAAACTTTTTTTTATTTCTTCAATCGAAACTTTATCGTAATCGTTCAAACTTTTTAAATCAACATCTTGATATTTTTTTTCCCAAAACTCTACTGCCTTATCATTGGAAATATTTTCACTTATCCCTCCTAAAACATCTTTAGGTTGCATTACAATAATTTTAGAAAGACTGTCTTTGAAAGTTCGGGTAACTTCACTTGGCTTATTAACAGCATCGTTCAAATAGAAATTTTCATAGTTTGAAAAGTACACAAAGCTAGCAAAGGGAATGACAAATTTTGGCTTAAAAATTTCTATTTGTAATGCCATTGTATTTAGCTTTTCCTTTGAAGCTTCATCCCTCCATTTTTTATTTTCTTTTCCACCTTTCCAAGCAGCAAAACTGAATTGGGTTAACAGGACATCCACCTCACCTGTAATCTCTTTAACTTCGTTCGCACGCACTGAATTTGTAACCTCACAATCATTTAGGTTTAGAATTTTCTCCCCATCATTTTCAATAAGTAGGCCTGAGTCATAAAACCCATCCTTAATACAAGTCACAGAAAAAACATCTGTCAGATATTCCTGGTGGTTATATCTTAACTCCATACAAGTCAGTGCTTGCCCTTTTAAGAAATTTAATACTCGTTTATCCGTTGCTTTCTGAAATAAAATTGTGATTGATCTATCTATTATATTTTGGCTGAATTTCTTAAAAAATGGTATAGAGAAATGATCTGGGTGTTCGTGTGAAATCCAAATATGTGTGATTTCGTTCAGCATGTTTTCGACATCCTCGTCGCTTGTTTCTTGTAACAAGTTCCAACCTTTGTGGAAAACATCTCCTTTAAACCAAGGGTCACTTAAAACACACACACCAGCACCTTTGATAATTACAGATGCATGATTTACAAATTCAATCGAAGTTTTCATTTATTCTACCTTGGGTTATGTTTGACGAAATTGTTAAATACTCTGCATACCATGCTCTTCATATAACTTCTGAATGGTAATCCCCCATTAATAACCTAGGTAAAAAGTAGAGGTTTTGGCAGCTGCTATTTTGCCTCAGGTGGGTCAATTTTAAGTCGGCGTTAGCGGGTCATTATTGCATTGGCGGTAAGAGTAGATCCAAAGCCATTGGGCTGCACAAATTGAACATCTCCTATACTATCATTCAACCAGATGTAACGCTCAACGTAGGCGCTTTGTTGAGGGCTACTCGACTGGATAACCATGATCTCAATACCTTTACTTATAGCCCCGGCGGCAAAAAACTGCCAATCTCTTCTGGGCCATTGTTTCAGAGTATTCTCTTGGGTTGGCCGCGCCATTCAATGCATGAATAGTGCCTAGAGGTTTTAGGCAGATTTATATAGGTCGAGTTAGCACTTGCCTTTATTGTAAGCCTAGTGCAATTACTCAGATTTATCTGACAAAGACGCCGGACTCCAGCCTAATGTATTCTTGGTATGCTCATCATTGACCGTTAAGTCACTAACCAACCGATGCAACATACTACTTCTACCGATGAAAGAGAAAACAAGGTGGAGAATAAAACCAGGTAATGGAAATAGAATTGGCCGAACTCCCGCATCTTTAGCGAGCATTCTAACAATATCAACCGTCGATCTATCATACTGATCTTTGACCATGAAAATTTGGTTTTTAGCCGCCGGATTTAGGACACATTCTTTAATCAAGTTACATAAATTTTCTAGCGAAACTAAACTTCTACGATTTAGTGACAAGCGACTAAAAGGAAGAGGAACCCCCAGTGTCACTGCCCGCAGTAAAGAGTCCAAATTACCTTTTACACCCTGACCATGAATTAAAGGAGGTCTGATAATCACCACATCAAGACCAGTTAAGCGCCCTAACTTAATTAACTCATTTTCAGCTAACAATTTCGACCTGCCGTAGCACCCCATAGGGTGCGGAGCTGAGTCATAGTAAAAAGGAACATCACGAGAAGTTTCTTCACCTAAGACCTTGAGTGAACTTAGAAAAATAAATCGTTTTACTCCCTGCCTGTAAGCAGCTTTAGCCACTCTAATCATCGCATCACAATTTATTTCGTTATAAATCTGTTCAAAATCAGAGCTCTCCTCATTAACTCGGTGAGTTCTAGCCACAGTGTAGACAACTGTAGTGATTTCATTAAAGACCCCCTCATACTTTCCCCCCGAAAGTACATCACCAATCTCAACAGTCGAAGGTGTTAGAGATTCCCTACTCAACTTTCTTACCATAGCGATTACATTCAAACCATCTCTATTTAGTGAGCTCGTTAGATATGAACCTACAAACCCTGACGATCCAACAACTGCGATTTTTTGACGGTCAATCACTTCCTTTGACACTCATCACTCCTCATTCGATTTAACTCAACCTTATATTTTAACGTTCAATTTGATTTTTAGACTTAGTAATCTGCACAAACTTTCTGAATAATTTAATGCGCGAGGGTGATACCAGAATGGTAAAAAATTCGACAATTGTTCTCGCCATTTTTCCTATTGTTCGTCTAGGTTGAAAATACAAAAATTCTAGCCACTGGAATCCTGAGCCTCTTAGTCTCGTGTTGGCGTTTAACCCCCAAGTCTGCTTGACCGCGGCTCCAAAGCAAAAGTAATCAAGATCGGGCCTAACACTATACAAGTAATTAGCAAATAAGTTCTGCTTCGGAGAACTTATTCCAAGTATAACGAGTCCATTATTAGGTATTGAATTTAGAAAATTTAACACGTGAATATCACCGTCAAAATTGGTTTTGAAAGGTAGCGTAATCTTTCGATTTTTTGGGATTGATTGAATATCCTCGGCGAGCAAGAAATAACAATTTTCATAAGAATCCTTCGCAAGTGCGTGGGCCATTTGCGGCCCTGGAACATATTTCCCTTTTACACCTAACATCAACCCCAACCCAAAACAGGAAATACTATCCAGGTAAATTACATCGCGCTGCTTATCGTAAACTCGAAAAATTTCTTTCCAGCAAACAAAATTAGGAAAATGATTTATCATTTATTGTGTCCGTCTCATTGAAATAGTAGTTATGAGGTTTATTCCGAAATTAAATACAACTAAAAGATACAGGCTCAATATTTGATCTGAAAAATAACCATATATAATAAATGTAGCCAAAAATACTCTTGGCCAAAATTCTTGTCTATAAAATAGCCCGTAAATATAATAGAGTAACAACACGGCACCAATGAAGCCAAAGTCATTCCACAAGGTTGCCAAAATATTATCCAATATATAGTGCTTACTAAATACAGGAAGAATTATGTTACTGATAGAAATCATCGAGGCAAAATCTAGTAAATAATAATACCTACCTTTCATTGGGCCAAAAAAAAGCAATCTATTATCTTCAAATTGACTCTGTAAAAAAGACAATAAACTTGCAGCGAAAAAAATAGACAGATATAACACGACACCAAAAATGATAGACAACCATATAAGCTTACTCTTCGATAAAGCCACCTTTGAAAACAATGTCATCCAAAAAAAACTAAACATAAATCCGACCAACACACCTCTGCTACCAGTCAATATAGCTAGATAAATCGCTACTAATAGCAAAAGGTAATTACCTCTCTTCATAAAATAAACAGCAGAAAAAAGGTAAAAGAATGTGGCCTCTCCGACACCCGAAAAAAGAGAAAACGGCCTAATATCGACATGACTTAGATGGCCTTCAGCAGCAATTTTCCCTACACCCGAATTTAAAAATGCAATATCGTATTGGGAAAATCCAAGAACATTTTGATACACAGAAAAAACAGCTGCCAAAAAGAAAAAACATACGAATTGATTAAATCCAATTGATTTTACATTTTTTCCGATTGTTTGATAAAATAACAAAAAAAATAACAACGGCACGTATTTGACGTAGCTAGCTAAATCCACAAAAAAGGAAAATATTCCAAATGCGAAAATCGCTGCGAGAATAAATATTGCCTGCTTAACTACGATTCGTCGAGGAATTAGCAATACGAGAGATACTATCGAGACAGTATAGTAGAGAAAAAGGTCGAAATAAAACAATCTCCTAATAGCTGGAGATAATGCAAAGAGCAGCTGTCTCAGCGATTTATCCACGAGTTCGATTATCTATGTCCGCGAAAACTTCAGGCTGCAGTTCCTCAGCATTCCTGTTATAACTTAAAAATTCTGGAGCTTTTAAACTAACTAAATAACTAAATGTCATCGAATGAACTCTGGACCGAGGGAGTGGGTTATTAGCGCCAAACACACCAGCTATGATCGAGATAATGAACGATAGCGAATATAGAACCCATACCGGAGCTCGAAAGAATCCAGCTTTACATCCGCATTTGTTTAAACCAGCAACTTGCATCTTAATCCAATCTATTTGGGTCATTGGTAAATCTGTGCCATAAACTATCCTTTCCTCTAACGCAAGGTTTCCTGATTCAACGAAAATCATTTTTTCATATAGGCAGCAGAGTGTCGAGATATGACAGTATGATTTAACGACCTTTTTGGACGGAACAACAACAAGGCTGCGTTTTAATAGTGTTTCCCATGCGCCCGAGTATTTCGGGTGCCTACCACCCCAAACATTTGTGGGCCTCACTATGAAAAAATCTATATTTTCATCTGCAAAAGCAGCGTGTAATTCAAGCACCTTTTGCTCTAATATCACTTTAGATACTCCATAAACCGTATGTGGTGCATAGCCTAACTTTTCATCGCCGGAATGGCTCGGCCCAATCACATACTGAGAGGAAGTGAATATGATTCTGTTAAGCGCTAATGTCGGGTTGTTCTGAACAATGTTGTAGATATGCGTAGGACTACAAAAATTAACCTCATAATCTGATATGGTAGACTCTGGTGTGACTTCAGCGTTCGCAGCTAAATCAATTATTATTTCAGGGTTTACATCAATAATACATCTCTCTAGCACACCAACATCATTAATATTTCCAAGATAAAACGCATCGAGATCGGGGCTTTCTTTTGTGTTCTTTAAATCAAAACCAGATAAGCCCAATCTTTCTGTGGTCAGCTTTTGCACCAGATGTTCGCCGATGTAACCATCACAACCTAAAATTAATATTTTTTTCATGAACCTTCCAAAAGAGATTTTTGAGAACCAAAAATTGGCACCTACAACATTTATTTAAAAAGATTAACTACATGATGCTTTATCGAATTAACTAGCCTCTTGTACATATAATCTTCACGCATGGACATAAAACGCCAGGCTTCACTGCGAACCAAAAAGACAGTACCTTTCATTTATAGGCATTAATCTTTGCTACGAGCATTTCGAGCAGCAGTGCGACTGCCAAAAATAGCTTGTTTGACAGGTACTAGCTTATTCAGCACTACCGCCATGGCCCGTTTTAGACCAGATTTTGGGGCCCAAACTGTGCTTGTATACCCGGCTTGGCTCGAACCGTCATCTTCTATGTAACCGTATGCAGCAACCGAGGCCCTATAAATACCCTTCGGAAAATTAATCCTCTTGTAACCATGGAGAGTATGGGATTTAGAAAGCATAATTATCATTCTATTTTCAACTGGCGCAATACTGACCTTCTGACCGTTATGAAGATGTTCTAAATCAAGCGCCCCCCCCCAATCAACATGATAATCTTTGTTCAAGTAAAGCAATACGTTAAGTTCCCTTACCCAATCATGTCTAACTGGATGGCGCGAGAAATCAGCATGCATTTCCAAATAAGAACCCTTACCACCCTGATGTAAACCTCCCCCAGTAAAATCGGGATCTATAAACATCGGGAGACCAGTCAGAAATTCAAGAAACTCACCAAATTCCTTACTTATTAGCTCATTACGTAACTGACTAAAAGATGGAGAAATTTCTTCTAAACAGTTATTTTCACGTTTATTTTTTGCAAACATATAATCTGAAGATTTTTCATCAGTACTCGGCTCTGTAGCAGGATTATCAGATCGCAACCGAGCTAAACCTTCCAGAGTCAAAAAGTCATCAATACATAAGTGCTCGTATGGTTTAGCATCTCTATATGCTTCTCTCATCGCGACCTTCTCACTTATCAATCTCTTAAAGTCGACCATTGCAGCAACGGACATAGTTCTATCCCCTTTAAAAATAGTAAAGTTCATTAATAAATAATTTTATTACTTCCGCGCTCCCACAAGGTTCTCTTTTTTTTAACCTTCGGTACTTTGACCTGTGTTTTGTCTTTCGAGGCATGATGCAGAATACTCTCTAGCTCTTCATCGGTGTTATACACGTGAGCATCCGACATGATTTGACTACATAAAGACTCATTGCCTCCGTTTACAATTACCCCCCGCCCGAACTTCACTGCGTCATGTAAACTAAAGCAATACGTTTCAGGAGCTAGCATGGGCAAAATTACATAATGAAATTCGAAAGCCCATATATCTTTGGATTCCACCCACCCATGGTACACAATGTTAGAGGTTTCAATCCCGATAAAATCTGAGAAAACATGTAGTTTTAATTCCATACTATCAAGGCGATTGAAGAATTCGATTAGGTGTGGAAGTCCTTTACTTGGCTTATCTCTGCCGATATATGCGAACTCTTTCATTCTACATTCCCAACAACAATACATTGAGCCGGAATTAAGCTCGACTTCACGGCTAAGTCTTTTTGGTACAAACTGACAAAGTAGATTTTGTTGCATCTAAACATTTTAAAAATTCCAAAAAATATATAATGCCTAACAAAAGCTAAAATTAGGTGTTTTTTACTGGGCACGCACGACTCCCTCAAGCAAGTTCTATTTTTCAGATATTGAAAACATTGTGCACCTTCTCGAAAGTGCGTATTTGCAGGGCAGCTTGCCGAAAAATCATGCAGATAATACCGTAACCTTATGCCAAAAATTCCAATAAGTATTATCGATAGAATAGAAACATACGGAAAGGGATTACATATAATGTGAACTCTCTCTTTGTTTTTTAAAACGTATAAAAAATAGTGTAGGGAGAAAATAAAGCTGAGAAGCCCCAGAAGCTGATTGTTTGGCGCTTCATACGTGTTTAATATAACGGTACTAGCTTGGCTCTTGATCCTATCAAGTGCTATATCCTCACCGCCAATACCATTCTTTCTTCGGCAGTGAGAAAACGTCAACATATGTCTGTAATTTGTCATCGTGACTTCCTTATTAAATCCATAACTAAAGACCACGATAAGTTAGCCTCAATATCAGAATCTATCTGCGTAACAAGCTTATTTATAACAGCCATTTGATTTTCATAAGGCTCCGCATGACCATCAGACCTCCAAGTCATGATTAGAATATATTGGAGATGGTTCAGTGCCCTCTCAATCTTAAACTTTCTATGCCTGTAAAATATTTTAGAAAAAATAAACTTTAGAAGCGGAGTTGTTTTAGTCAAGCTTAACAAGCGAAAATTATTTAAAGTAACTCGGATCCCATAGAAATATTGACTAAGGAATCGGTTCATGTCTGTCTGATAAAAAACAAACAATCTTGCATGAGCCTTATATCCGAAATCCATGTTGAAATAATTGTTAGTGGGATCAGTCTTTTCTTTTAAAGCCCATTGAAATAGAGCAATTTTTTCTTTGTCTTTAGAGAACTTTGTATAATACTGAGTGCGTTCAACGTAGCTTGAACAATAAAATCCATATTCGCTAATAAGCGTGCAGTCCATGACAGCAAGTAAGCCCTTTGCTAATTGATTCCTAAAAAACTGCAATTCGTCTTCGCCTAAATCTGACAATTTTTTATCTTTGGGAAGGCAGCACAGTACAGTGTAAGCTCTGGTCTGAAAGTATGTATATAAATCCTTGGTAGAAATCTGAGATACCGCTATCTTTCTTGCGTTATCTAAAACATGCTCGTTGCCATAAATAATTGTAGATCCATGCAAAATGTCGTAGTTTTTTACCGTGCTTTTTAGCTTTTTCAACTTATTAATGGATAGAAAATCTATATCCACCCAGTTAATTCCTAAACGAGCAGCAAGACTTCCTGTGTCTATCGATAAAGACCTTACGTAACTACTTTTTAGCTTGTCATCAAGGATGACTATGAAATCATAATCATTGTAAGGTTGATAGGAATCGCCCTTTTGAATCCAAGTGCCTTCACCTCGACCATAACCGCCACCTAAGAGTACTGTGGTAACGCCGATTACCTGATCTAATATAAAATCAAGACAGATTGATAAGTGTTCCTGTAAAATATCCGGCTGGGCGTTAATGATGTCAGAATTTAATAGTCGCGTCATATGAAATTAACCAAAGGTCTCCTCATATATGGCTGGTACGTCACTAAGTTTAGCTCTCGGAATCTTTCTAGCATTTATGCGATCACCAGAAAAAATAGCCATACCAAAGTTTTCGCTCACGATGGGAAGGTAGCCATGCATGCCCTTCGGTGGAAACCCTCCATAAAAATAGTCAGGGCTGAGGATTACACCATTATTAGCGAACCACAAAATTTGGCCATGTTTCTCTAAATTTTTTGGTACTGAAAATTTTTTATAATCTTGATCCTCGAAAATTATCCCAGACTTTTTTAGCTGCTCATTTTCTCGAAGGGAATCACGAAGCTCAACCATTTTTTTCTCGTTTTTAACCCATACTCTTCCTACAGTAGAATCACAAAATATTGTAATATCACTTTTTCGAGTTAAGCCTAAGCGCTCTCCTTCTTGCCTAACTTCACGAACAAAGTTAACGGAGCTCGTAACATCTGACATGCCATGATCACCAATGATTACCAGTTCAAAATCCCCTTTAGCATTAAGCCTTTCAATAAATTGATTCAGCGACTGATCAAATGACTTTAATATGTCAATGAAATCTGAGGAACTAGGCCCATGCTTATGGCCCATAGCATCAAGCTCACCAACATATAAGAAAAAAACCTCGTCTTTTGAGGTATGGAAATTATCCTCAATATATTTCAGGCGATCTTGGTCATTCAATAAAGAGGAAGTATCCGCTAAAGAAGTAAACGCTCTAAAATTCACAGTTTCTCCTCTCTTTGCCCGACGATCAACAATCGATGGTACGCCAAATGCCGATGGTACGCTCTGGTCAACAGCATCCTCTGACAGATCGAACTGGCCATAAATTGATAGCGGAATATTAAAGGCCGGCACTCGGTATTGAGGCCATAATTTCCTTATAAGACTGTTAGTAAGCCTCTTCCTAATTCGGAATATCATATAAGAGTTAAGTAAACACTCTACCATTTTCAGTAGATTTGACATCCATAAAACCAGGCCAAATGAAAATGGTGTTTTATGCGCGGGATCCACCCTATCAATCGCAGTAAAATAACCAGTCTCCTCGTTTTCCATTCCTGTTAATATTTCGACTCTTTCGCAAAACCCAGGACTGGGGATTAGTTCCTCAACATGTATCGATTTCTCAGCCAACTCAGTTAATTTCGGCATTTTTTCGAAGCGGACATAATCGGCTCTGAGCGCGTCAATAACAACGTACAGTGTTTTTTTTGATTGTTTCATCATAATACCTTGGGAATTACCCTTTCCAGCAGTTCGGTTTTTTTCGGGTTAGCATGGACAGCCAAAAACCCAGTTCATGGGTAATGTGCGCGGCGATAGTCACCGCAAAACCTTTAGCTGAGGACAAACTTGCTATTTTTAAAAAATGATAGAAAAACTGAATCCAATATTTGCGCTGGCAAACCAGTTTTGTAACGATCAGCGCCATGCCAGTTAAAACGAACCCCACATTTAAAGTTAACAGCCCAAAAATAAGCAATAGTAAGCTGGATAAAAAAAACCCCTTGTACATGCTCTTTGCAAAGAATGGCTCGTCGAAATATAACATGCACAAATAAGCATTTTGTCCTTCATAATAAAAGGAACGTATGAAATCTGACGATGACGCAATAAAGTGATTAGAAGCTATTAGTTCAGTTACCAAAAGCTGTTTTGAACCATTTTTTAACATAAGGGCAATTAACGGACTCTCATCCCCACGACTGACAGTAATGTCTGGAAAACCGCCTACCTCAAGGGCTACTGAAACTTCTACTACAAAGTTAGCGCCAATTAAAAAATTGGGGTCTGACTTCGCGAGTGTTGCATAATGCAGCTCATAAAAGACATTTTCGTCTACGGACTGTTCTATGACAGGCCCCGAATATATAGAAAACCTGGGGGATAAATTCTCAACTAAAACAGAGAAATAATCATTATTCACTACACCATCAGCATCTAAAAAAACCGCAAATTTCCCATGACAGTTTTTAAGCAAGAAATTACGGGCATACTGCAATCTCATATTTTCTTTGAAAGAGATAATCCTGCAATTTTCAACCTCTGAATATTTCCGCATTATTTCCTGAGTCCGGTCACAAGAACCATTATCAAGTAATAACAACTCACAATCATGCCCTTTAGATGCGTTCAAAACACTTTCGATACACGCTTCAAGATTTTCTTCTTCATTAAGTGCTGAGATACATACGCTAAAAATATACATACTTTCCATAAAACGAACGACCCCGAGTAAGATCTGAGTATATTATGAGCGATAATACGCGCCCATTAAAACCTCACACCTCTCATTTATTTATATTCTTTACATTGCCGGCTTCAATATATAATCGAGCCTGTGGGTATAACTTTTATCAAAACAAAAAATAAAAACCTACCGCTCTAATATGAAAACAAGCCCCACAGGATAACAACGAACTATACAGGGTGATGGGCACCACAAACGCGTGCTGACTTCAAAAGCCCGTCATTTCTGCGGCCCCTTATTTACCTTCACCTTAACCAATTTTTTAAATAAAATCGTTATGGGATTTTATTTTCTAAGAACCAACTATAAGTTTTCTGAAGTCCTGAACACAGATCGTAGGTTGGCCTCCAACCTAAAGCACAAAGCTTTGAACTGTCCATTAATTTCCTAGGAGCTCCATTCGGCTTACTTGTATCCCAATCTATCCCTCCATCGAAACCAACAGTTTCCGAAATTGTTTGCGCGAGTATTTTTATACTGAAGTCTATGCCAGAACCAACATTCAAGTGATCTAGCCTAGGCCCAGTAACACTTCGATAAACAGTTTCATCTAAATTCATTATGAATAAGGCTGCAGCAGCCATATCGTCCACATACAAAAATTCTCTCAATGCTGATCCATCACCCCAAACCACAACTTTATCTGATCCGGATTTGTGAGCCTCATGGAATTTTCTTACGAGCGCTGGTATTACGTGGCTATTTTCTGGGTGATAATTATCACCTGGGCCATACAGATTAGTAGGCATCAAACTCCTATAATCTGTACCATACTGCCTGTTATAACTTTCACACATTTTGATGCCAGCAATTTTAGCGATTGCATACGGCTCATTAGTTGGCTCAAGCCACCCACTCAATAATTCTTCTTCTTTGATCGGTTGTTTGGCCAGTTTAGGGTATATACAAGAGGATCCTAAGAATAATAACTTCTTTACTCCTGATTTATATGCAGAGTGTATAATATTACTTTGAATCATTAGATTTTCGTAAATAAATTCAGCAGGGTAGGTGTTATTTGCATATATGCCACCTACTTTTGCTGCTGCTAAGTAAATCTGATCAAATTTATTAATTTCAAAAAATTCCTCAACCTCACTTTGATTTGTAAGATCAAGCTCATCACGATTTGCAGTAATTATTTCATTTCCAGTCGACACTAACTGCCGAAGAATAGCCGATCCAACCATTCCACGATGGCCAGCAATAAATATTTTATCCATCGTTACCCCTCTACTGCAACCGCAACATCATAACCATGGTCTTTCAGTAACTTGTTTCGTTTAGCTATCTTCAAATCTTGCTCAACCATTTCGGCACACATCTCTTGAGCAGTTATTTCTGGCACCCATCCAAGTTTAGTTTTTGCTTTGGACGGGTCACCAAGCAGGCTTTCTACCTCAGCAGGCCTAAAGTAACGAGGGTCTATTTTAAGAATGACATCACCAATATCCAGTGCGGGTGCCTTGTCACCTGTAATTGATTTGACAATAGCAATTTCACCTATCCCTTTACCGCTGAATTCTAGCCCGATACCAAGCTCAGTAGCAGACCATTCAATAAATTCACGAACAGAATATTGAAGGCCTGTCGCTATAACAAAATCTTCCGGACTGTCTTGTTGAAGCATCATCCACTGCATTCTAACGTAGTCTTTTGCGTGACCCCAATCCCGAAGTGCGTCAATATTGCCCACAAACAAACAACTTTCTATACCCTGCGCTATATTACTTAAACCACGTGTAATCTTCCGTGTCACGAAAGTTTCCCCACGACGCGGAGACTCATGGTTAAACAGTATTCCATTACATGCATACATACCATACGACTCTCTGTAATTAACTGTCATCCAGTATGCGTAAAGTTTTGCAACCGCGTAAGGTGAGCGAGGATAGAAAGGTGTCGTTTCTTTTTGAGGAGTTTCTTGCACTAATCCATACAGCTCCGAAGTTGACGCCTGATAAAACTTTGTCTTATTTTCAAGACCTAAAAATCGGATAGCTTCCAGTAAACGAAGCGTCCCTAAAGCATCTACATCAGCAGTATATTCAGGCACTTCAAAACTAACAGCCACGTGAGACTGGGCACCTAGATTATAGACTTCATCAGGTTGCACATCTGACAGAATGCGGGTCAAATTGGATGAATCGGTTAGGTCACCATAATGAAGTATGAAGTTTTTGTTTTCTATATGAGGATCTTCATAGAGATGGTCCAAGCGCTGCGTGTTAAATGACGAGGCCCGGCGTTTAATTCCGTGAACTTGATAACCTTTTTCTAATAGAAACTCTGCTAAATAAGATCCATCTTGACCCGTTACGCCAGTAATCAATGCTTTCTTTATCATCACTTCCTCTTTATTAATTGTTTCATATTGAAACCTTAACTTTTGAATATGAAACTTGTTTCTGGAGATTCTCCCCAGATACACTTCTTCGAAACCACAGGTATAGTCTGCTTCTATATAAAATATAGATATCTAACCAGCATATTAAGACTTAAGCCCGAGCCAGACCGGTCAAATCTATGGGGCTCATTAATGCTGCAGAAAACCCCCATAATGGCATACCGCGGAGCTAGTCGAGCAACCAGGAATCTATTTATCTAATTGACTTGTCAACGCCCAAGTGACCTGTTTTTTAGTGGCCGTATTACAGTAGGACCTAACTTGTTGCAAAGTTAAATGATAAATATCCGGGTCTTGTTTATTATAATAATCGCTATACCAAACACCCACTAGCTCAATACACTCCTCAAAAGTCAACGTAGGCTCCCATGCCAAGTGAAATAATGCCTTATCACAATTCAATTTCAGCAAGCCTGCCTCATGGAACGGCACGTTACCAGTCAGCTCGTAATAATTTGAAAGCGGAGATTGACATATCCAATGTTGTGATAAACCATCAATTACATTTAAAACCGTCCGGTTTTTTTCTGTAGTAGGGCCAAAGTTAAACGAATGCCCCTTCAAAATGCTTTCATTATCCCAAAGGTCTGACGCCAGAGACAAATAACCACTTAGTGGCTCAAGGACATGTTGCCAGGGCCTTGTCGCTTTTGGGCTTCTTACTCCTACTACTTCGCCCTTAGACCAGGAGCGAACACAGTCCGCTACAATCCTATCAGGCGCCCAGTCACCTCCACCTATGACATTCCCAGCCCTAGCTGATGCAATCCTTACGAAACTATGATTAATAAAAAAGGAATGGTAATAAGCATGGAAAATAGCTTCTGCTGCTCCTTTACTTCCTGAGTAAATATCTTTACCACCAAGGTGGTCAGTTTCCTTATACCCCCACTCCCACTCCACATTTTCGTAACATTTGTCTGAGGTGATTATGACTACTACACATTTATAGGTAAGAGTGCGACATGCTTCTAGAACGCTGGAAACACCCATCACATTAGTTTTGATTGTCTCTAATGGATCAGCGTAAGAAATAGACACAATTGCCTGAGCTGCAAGATGGAAAATGAAATCAGGCTCAAACTCGTCAATACTGGATTTCAATAAACCAAAATCTGTAATATCTCCCCTAGTTTCAGTAATTCTAGATGATAGATCTAGAACCTCAAAGGCTGAGGGTTGAGTAGGAATTTTATCTGAAAAGCCATGAATTATCGCACCCAGGTCAAGAAGCCAAGTTGTCAACCAAGTACCCTTAAATCCAGTGTGGCCAGTTATAAATATTTTTTTTCCTTTATATGTGTTTTTAAACATTTGCTTGCCTATTTACCCATGGTGCTAGGCCAGAATCCCAAAGGTCGATAAGTAGATTCTTATCTCTTAGAGTATCCATAGGTTGCCAAAAGCCATCATGACAAAACGCCATCAACTGTCCAGTCGAAGCCAATTCCATCAAAGGCTCCTGCTCCCATATAGATGCATCACCAGCTATATTACCAATTACTTTAGGATCCAAAACAAAATAACCGCCGTTAATTCGCCCTCCATCACCCATTGGCTTTTCTTGAAATGATATAACGCTATCATTTTTCGTCACTAAAGAGCCAAAACGGCCTGGCGGCCTTACAGAAGTTACAGTTGCACTTTTACCATGACTTAAATGGAAATCGGTAAGTTCACTTAAATTCACATCAGATAGACCGTCTCCATATGTAAAATGAAAGAACTCTTCATCTACCAAATACTTTTCTACCCTTTTTAGCCTGCCACCAGTCTGAGAAACATCTCCTGTATCGACGAGAGTAACCTTCCAGTCTTCAACATCTTTATGGTGAATCGTCACCTCATTCTTAACCATATCAACAGTAAAATCAGAACGGTGGAGCATGTAATTCGAAAAATATTCCTTGATCACGTAGCCCTTATACCCGCAGCAAATTATAAAGTCATTAATCCCAAAAGATGAATAATACTTCATTATATGGACTAAGATGGGTATTCCACCAATTTCAATCATAGGCTTAGGCTTAGTACCTGTATCTTCACCTATTCTAGTACCTAACCCTCCAGCTAAAATAACAGCTTTCATTTCATTCTCCACGAATCGTTTTTAAGTTTTTTGCAATACTGATCTAAGTATCCATCCCAGTGACGTGTCTTACTATACATCGCTAATTGTGAAGTATTTCCTGTTTCATTCAATGGCACCAAAGCCGCTCTTGAGAAAAAGCTATTTGGCTTGGGGATCAATTTAAAATCAAACCCACAGAATTCTTTGATTCGCCGAACAAAGTCATATCTCGAGACTGCTCCATCATTTACACAATTAATGATTCCAGACGCATCATCTAACAACAAGTTGCTAACTGTCTCTGCCAAAAACTCAGATGAAGTCGGGTTCCCAAACTGCTCTGTGTTCGAATAATATTCATCAGTTCTTGATAGCGTAGCCATCTCCTGCACCCTAGCCAAAACAAAATCCTTACCTGATAAGCTTGCGCTACCAAACAACCAACCAACCCTGAGTATTAATGAGCCTTCGCACAAAGAATTGACAGCTGACTCAGCTTGAAATTTTGTAAAATGATAATGATTTAAAGGGCATGCGTAATCACCTTCAGAATTCAAAGTATTACGAAGAAATGAGCCATTCCCGTAAACCCCAGTGCTACTGATAAACACCATTTTAATTTGAAGATTTACAGCAATACTTGCTATTTGTTCTGTTAAAAGCACATTTGAATCATAAGCGGCTTTTTGATTCACCTCACAAAAATCAACGTTGGTCAGGCTTGCACAATGTATTATCACTGAAATGTGATTCTCATGAAGGAATTTCATCAACCTATTTATTTGAACTTTTGGCCGATATAAATCTGCCGAAATAGGAAAAACACTAAACATACTCGCTACCATACTCTTACAGAGCACCGACCCCAGATTCCCACTGACCCCCGTAATAGCAACATTCATCTATATTTCACCATACACTTTGGTTTCAGATTCACTCGGATCATGCTCCATAGAGGCAAGGTTGGCCATCACATTAATATCAGCAAGCCCTTTGAACGCTACCCAAACATTAGGCTCAATAGATACCAATTTGTAGTCATCAAAACCAAAACGCACTTCTTCAGGAATGTCATTCAGGTTCCGCTTTATATAAAGCGCTATCTCACCAGACACTGGCAACAAGTTAAGCGTCATTTTGGTGTGGCGTTTCCAACCTTTGATCCGATTTTTTTTAATTTCAGTAAAATATAGCTCTCCAAAACCGACAAAACTCTCATCAGTCAATCTTAAGCCACGCCTCACATTTCCATCCTCAACCAAAATTATTTTTCTTTCAGTCACTTTATACATCAACCCACCTCGTCAACTGAATTAATAACTTGCATCAATTCATAGTCAAAACCATTAAATATAACACTTCATCCAGCCTAATTTATCACTAAACTCTTACACTAGATTTCAACGAGTAAATATTTTACTCAAATTAAACTTTCTTCCCGTAATGGATGGCAGATTTAGCGTTAGATACGCGATCAACATACTACTTGCAGTAGCAATAAATCTTACGGAAATGTCTTCAAGGTATTCTGAAAAAACAAAACTAATAAAGATAAGGGCAGTTAGATTAATCGACAAATACGAAAAAAAATACTTAAACCCCAAATTGCACAACTTTCTCACATGCACTTCGTAAACGTATACGGTCATTCCTATAGTGGATATTAGTACCGCTATCGCAGTGCCTAAAACACCCCCGAAATAAGTAAAAACAACTACTAACGGGATCAAAACCACCGTATTTACCAACGCAACATTAAGATCAATCTTAGTCTTCATGAAAGAATGGAGAAGAGTATTGGCTGTACCTGATATAACTTTAAAAGCAGCTGCATAAAAAAGAATAATGAACAGAGGAGTAGCTTCGGACCACTTTTCACCAAAAATCAAAACAAACACATCTGCCCCCCAATAAGTAATAAAAACCATTCCCCCAACTACAGAAGCTTGAAGGAATCCATTTAACGTACTGAATGATTCTATTTTTTTCTCTGCACTAACTTCCTTTGAAAGAAGAGGCAACAGCATACGATTAATAACTGCCCTTAAAGCAAGCAATATGTGACTCATGGAAAAAGCTAACCAATATAAGCCCAGCTCAAAGGAACCTAAAAGATTATTTATAACCCAAACATCAGCCGTCACCGAAAAAAAACTGATCAAACCGCCAAGAAATAAAGGCAGGCAAAAATCTAAATGCGTTTTGAAATTTCTGAATTGGAAATTAAATTTGGGCCGCTCTGGAGAAAAAATCAAAAGAATCACATATTCGAATATAAAAATAGTTATTTTCCACAGTATCATGCTCCAGAGCCCGTACCCCTTCTGCAGTAATACTATGCCAACACTACAAGCAACAAGATGTGCCACTAAAGCTGGAATATACGCAGGAATAAACAACATATTCTTCTCTAGAAGGGCCTTTGATCGACTCAACGGATTATATAAAAAAATAAATAACAGGATTACCCAAAAAACATTAGAATGATCTAGATTGGCATAATTATTTATGTAATCCCGAAGCAATAAAATACAAATACTATATGCAGTAAGGGAAATCAGGAATTCTTGTGTGAATATTTCGTCTATAACATCTTTAGAGATTGCCTTGTTTGCTATTATATATCTGTCGACCCCCCAATTCGTCGCCGTTATAAATAGAAGCAGCAGAAAGTTAACTAAAGCAAACTGACCGATCTCCGCCACGGTTAAATATCTAGCGAATACAACCTGCATTGCCAAAACGAGAAAGTACGGAGCTAAGGCTATCGCAGATGCGCCGAGTATTTTATTTATTACCACGTAGTGCTCACTCTAAACTTAAAATTCTAAAAACTGTCTTAAAGGCTAGGTCGGTTAAGTTATTCATTACCATTCCCACCCCCTTTTGTCGAAAATCTATTCAAAAGCATCATTCACTACACATACCTAACAACCGATAAGGGCTCCTATCGTTAACCAGCCACACAAACTAACTACCTATAACGGCCCGTAATTTGCTGATACTCTGCAAAAGAAGTGCCCTTGGTAGCGAGACATCCATTGCTATCATACATCGCTCAAGTAGGCCTTCACGCTCGCGAATGAGAACAATTACCTTAGAGAGGTCAATCAAGATTGCTTTACCATAAGCCTCTTCTGCTTTCTCAACGGCCTTGCGTAGGTCCAGTTTTCCCATATCCATCATGGCCAAGTCGATCACATCACGACAGTGCACACCCATGTCCATGCCTCTATCAGAATTGGCAAGCAGCTTACTGGTTGCCATATCTAATGCCGTCAATGTAGAGACGCCTAAAATACTATC
>Ga0209384_1000248_pt1 | contig 37299 bp, 43 predicted proteins | sample CoawatmetaG05DNA_FD_187511 | JGI IMG/M metagenome (GOLD analysis project Ga0209384, IMG submission 187511) | Marine microbial communities from the West Antarctic Peninsula - Coastal water metaG058-DNA (SPAdes) (version 2) | ecosystem: Environmental > Aquatic > Marine > Coastal ... | reverse complement strand
TTAGTTTTAAGTCAAAACTTTTGTATGTTAACTTATAAACTTTATATTTGCACTCGTTTTTAAACAAAAAATTAATATAAAAATTAAGCTATGTACGCAATTGTAGAGATAGCAGGGCAACAATTTAAAGTTGTAAAAGACCAAAAATTATTTGTTCATCGCTTAGAAGGTAATGAAGGTTCCAAAGTAACATTTGACAACGTTCTATTGCTTGCTAATGGTGATAAAATATCAGTAGGCGCCCCAGCTATAGACGGAGCTCAAGTAGGAGCTACAGTCTTAAAACATTTTAAAGGCAATAAAGTTATTGTATTTAAAAAGAAAAGAAGAAAAGGTTATAGAGTTAAGAATGGTCATAGACAAGCATTAACTGAAATCTTAATTGAAAATATTTTAACTTCTGGGGCTAAGAAAGCCAAAGCCGTTGAGAAGCCAGTTCAATCTGTTGATAAATCGACAAAAACTGCTGAAAAACCTGTAAAAAAAGAAGTTAAGCCCAAAACTATTGAAAAAGATAATGTAGATTTATCTAAGCAAACTGTTACTGCTCTAAAGGCTATGGCAAAAGCTAAAGGAGTTAAGGGTATTTCGTCAATGAAAAAAGATGATTTAATAAAAGTATTAAGTTAAAAAATTAAAAACTATTAATCATGGCACATAAAAAAGGAGTAGGTAGTTCTAAAAATGGTAGAGAATCAGAATCGAAACGTTTAGGCGTTAAGATATTTGGTGGTCAAGCTGCTATTGCTGGTAATATTCTAGTTAGACAAAGAGGAACTGTCCATAACCCAGGTGAAAATGTTTATGCAGGTAAAGATCATACTCTACACGCAAGGATAGATGGGGTTGTTAAATTTGATAAAAAGAAAAATAATAAGTCTTATGTTTCTATAGTACCATTTGAAGCTTAAAGCTTAATTATAAACTTAATTAAAAAAAAGCCTTTCTAATTTTAGAAAGGCTTTTTTGTTGTTTAACATTTATAGTAATTAGGATTGAAAGGATCTTTTTGCTCAATAACAATATACCTAGCCTGATCTTTTTTGATAGTGTGCAAATGCTTTTTTGTAAAATCTATTTTTAGTATTTTAGTAATCCTAATTGTATATTTGACATGTCAAATAGTTTATTAGTAAAGACAACAAATTCACGTATTATTTTTCTACAATTATATGCCACTTTATAAAAGTTATAGTCCTAATATTTCAACAACTGTTAAGGTTTGGAAGATTTCTGAAAGCTATAAAGAGCTAATTTCCTCAATTTTTTTAAGTAAGTTGTCCCTAAAGAAATTAGAAAATATAAAAAGTGAAAATAAAAAATGCGAATTATTAAGTGTAAGGTACTTGTTATTGGAATTTGGATATTCTGATAAAGATCTCTATTACAATGAATCAGGAAAGCCTTTGTTAATTGATGGCAAAAATATCTCTATTAGCCATTCAACATTGTTTTCAGTTATAATAGTGAGTGATTTAAATATCTCTGTGGATATTGAAAAAGTAAGCGACAAAATTTTAAATGTGTCTGATAAATTTATAGATTATGAATACACTTATTTAAGTGATTTAAATTCTGAAAAAATGAGACTTACCTATATATGGTGTATTAAAGAGTGTATTTATAAGATTTCTCCATCAAAATTGCCTTATATTTTTAAAGATAAGTGCATTGTCTTACCTTTTTCAGTTAACGATTCTTTAGTAGTCTCATGGCTAAAATTTAATGATTTAATTAACTCCTATAATTCTTACCTTCATAACTTTGAAGGATATAACCTTGTTTATTTAACTAAAGAAAAATAATGGATTTTATAATTGATTTTTTTATTAATTCTTATTCGGAAACTTCATTTACCATGATTCTTCTAGAATTTACAGCTTTTGTATTTGGAATTGTAAGTGTAGTTTATGCGCAAAAAGAAAATATTTTAGTTTTCCCAACCGGAATTATATGTACAGTTATCACAGTATATATTCTTTTTGATGCTCAATATTTTGGAGATATGATGATGAATTTATATTATTCATCAATGAGTATTTATGGTTGGTGGAATTGGACTAGACTAAAAAATGATAATTCTACAATTGAAATAACGTATACCAGTTTTAACGAAAGAATTATTGCTCTTGTATTGTTTATTTTAACGATCATAGTAACATATACAGTCTATATATTCAATATTACTACAATAGAATTAGTTAATTATATAGATATTTTTACATCAGGGATATTTTTTGTGGCTATGTGGTTTATGGCTAACAAGAAAATAGAAAATTGGATTTTTTGGATAATTGGTGATCTAATTACAATACCTTTATACTCTTATAGAGGTTTAGGAATGTTATCAATTCAATATTTAATTTTTACAATTTTAGCAATTCAAGGATATAATAAATGGAAAAAGAGCTTAGCCAAGTAAAATCAAACTGTATTAAAATAGTGTTATTTGGCCCTGAGTCGACAGGTAAAACTACTCTTTCTAGACAGTTAGCAAGACACTATAATTCTGTTTGGGTTAGAGAGTTTGCAAGACAGTATCTTCAAAATAAATGGAATAATGAAAGAAAAACTTGTGAACCTTCAGACTTAATTCCAATTGCAACAGGTCAGATTAGCCTCGAAAATGAATTAGCTTCTAAAGCTAATAAAGTTTTGATATGCGATACAGATTTATTAGAGACTAAAGTATATTCAGAAGCGTATTATATTGGAAGTTGCGATCCGTTATTGAAAAAATATGCAATTGAAAACTCGTATAATCTTTACTTGCTAACCTATATTGATATTCCTTGGGAAGCTGACGATTTAAGAGATAAACCAAAGGAAAGATTACAAATGTTTAATGCTTTTGAATCTGAATTAAAAAAGTATAACAAACCTTACGTTATTTTAAAGGGAGACAAAGAAACTAGACTGAAAGAAGCAATTCATCATATTGATAAATTAATTCTAAATAATATCCAATAAATTTTTAGTTAATAATATTACTTTTTACATTTGTACTGTCTCAAAAGGGGTGCTTTTAAGCTGAGATTATACCCATTGAACCTAGAACAGATAATGCTGTTTAGGAATTTGTAACAAACCATTAATTATTTAAAAATAATTGACCCCTTTTTATTTGATAAAAACTTATCATATGAAAAATCTATTATTTCTCTCATTATCAATTTTTACTCTATCAATTTTCTCTCAAGAAAAAACTGTACCTGATGATCTGGAAGTGCAAAATTTAGAAGAAATTCTTGTCTCTTCAATAAGAGTCGATAAAAATGCACCAATCGCCTTTAGTAACGTTTCTAAGGATGATTTAGCTAAAAATAATTTAGGACAGGATCTGCCTATTTTATTAAATTCTTTAACTTCAGTAGTTACAACTTCAGACGCTGGAGCGGGAGTAGGTTATACAGGCATTAGAATTAGAGGGGTGAACGCACAATCAACAAACATAACTATTAATGGAATCCCATATAATGATGCGGAATCTTTAGGTACTTATTGGGTAGATTTACCTGACTTTGCTTCTTCTGTTGAAAACCTTCAAGTACAGCGAGGTGTAGGTACATCTACAAATGGTTCTAGTGCATTTGGAGCTAGCATTAATATACTGACGGATTTAATTTCAGAAAACCCTTACTTTGAAAATGCTAATTCTGTAGGGAGTTACAACACTATAAAAAATACATTTAAATTTAGTACAGGAATACTTAATGATAATTTTGAATTTTCTGGAAGACTTTCTAAAATTGATTCAGATGGATATATAGACAGAGCGAAATCAGATTTAAAATCTTATTTTTTACAAGCAACTTATAAAAAAAGTACAACAATGATTAAGGCCTTAAGTTTTGGTGGCCATGAAATAACTTATCAGGCATGGAACGGAATTGATGGAGCTACTTTAGATAGTGATAGAACTTACAACCCTTCTGGAATGTATATAGACCAATCTGGAAATGTTAAATTTTATAATAACGAAGTTGATAATTATAAACAAGACCACTATCAGTTGCACTGGAGTGAGGTTTTAAATTCAAATTTCACATCTAATTTATCTTTTAACTTAACAAATGGTCTTGGATATTATGAACAATATAAAGAAAACGATAATCAAGATTATATAACTAGAAAATGGCTTGATAATCAGTTTATTGTAGCGAATTATTCTTTGAATTACGAAAGAAACAATATCCGTATGAATTTCGGATCTTCTTACAGTGAGTATGATGGAGATCATTTTGGAAAAGTTATATGGGCTCAAAACACGGCAGGAATTGAGGTTGATGATAAATTTTATGACGGAAATGGTATTAAAAAAGATTTCAGTAATTACTTAAAAACTAACTATCAGTTAAATTCAAATATTTCATTATATGGAGATATTCAAATAAGAAATGTTAAATATAACACATCTGGTAGTACATCAGATATTTTAGATTTTTCAACAAATAAAAGTTACAGTTTCTTTAACCCAAAAGCCGGATTAAATTATACTTTTAATAGTGATAATAATTTATACTTCTCTTTTGCTAGAGCTAATAGAGAGCCAACTAGAAGTGATTTTGAAAACAATGCAGATATTCAGCCAGAACAATTAAATGATTTAGAGCTAGGTTGGAATTATTCAAAAAAGAATTTTCTTATAACCACCAATTTTTATTACATGCAATATAAAAACCAATTGGTTCTTACGGGTTCAATTGATGATGTTGGAAATCCAGTAAGACAAAATAGTGGAGAAAGTCACAGAATTGGATTAGAGTTGGAGTCAAATATCAGAATTTCAAATAAGTTTAGCGTGAATGCTAACTCAAGTTTTAGTCAAAATAAAAATAAAAATTTTGTAACTTCCTTAAATGGTGAATTAGTAAATTTAGGCAGAACTAATATTTCTTTTTCACCCAATCTTATATCATCGATAAACTTAATGTACTCTGCAAGTGAAAATCTTGATTTCTCTTTATTGAGTAAACACGTTGGAGAACAATACATGAGTAATACTGATTCTGAATTTTCAAAACTAGATGCTTATTCAATTTTAGATTTTAATTTTAACTACAATTTTAAAAATTCATTTTTCTTCAATGAAATAACTTTATCTGCCATAGTTAATAATGTATTTGGAACTAAATATGTGTCTAACGGATATTATTATACATATGATGATACTTGGAGTGATCCAAATAGTATAACTACAATTGAAGGAACGGGGTATTACCCTCAAGCAACAACTAACTATCTTATAGGCTTAAAATTTAAACTATAGATTCGAAATAAAAAGATTACTTCCATTTATTTCTACTCTATAAGCTTTTAATCCACATTCTAGAGCTATACCCAAAGATTGCCCTGTAATTAAACTATATGAATTTTCATCAGGGCAATTACATTTACTCTCTAGGCCGGTAATTGTCATTGTGGAGCAGGAATTATTTATATGATTTGGGTCTCCTGCATCCCAAGCTAAATAACCAGTACCTGAATTTGTTATTATTACACCTCCGTTACCTATGTTCGGAATTAATACTGAATTACTTATGAAGTTTAACTGGTTGTATTGAGGCAAATTTAAATTAACATCATAATTGACTCCAATGTTAGCTAAATACCTACATTGAGATGAAATCTCATCTTTATCACATGAAAATGTTAAGGGAATTATAAACATTACAAGTATTGTGATTTTTTTCATTTTGTGAAATTACAACAAAAAGATTTTTCATTTAAATATTTTGTATATTTGATTGTATCTCGTGTGAACGAGATTTTTTGTGTTTATATAAGAAGGTTTAATTAATTATAATGTAATGAGTAATATTTCATATTATACTGAAGAAGGATTAAAGAAATTAAGAAATGAATTAAGTCATTTAAAAGATATTGAAAGACCAAGAGCTTCTAATGCCATAGGCGAAGCAAGAGATAAGGGTGATTTGAGTGAAAATGCAGAGTATGATGCTGCAAAAGAAGCTCAAGGGATGTTAGAAATGAAAATATCAAAGCTAGAAGAAACATTGTCTGGAGCTAGAGTAATTGATGAGTCTCAATTAGATAACTCTAAAGTTTTAGTTTTATCTAAGGTTAAAATCAAAAACAAAGCAAATGGTATGGAAATGGCATATACATTGGTTGCAGATGGAGAAGCTGATTTATCATCTGGTAAGTTATCAATCAATTCACCAATTGGTAAAGGGCTATTAGGTAAGTCTCTGGGCGATGAAGCTGAAATTAAAGTTCCTAATGGAACTATTCAATTTGTTATAACTGAAATATCAAGATAGTGGCATCTGTTTTCTCTAAAATAATTTCTAAAGAAATTCCTTGCTATCAAATAGCAGAAGACAAGGACTTTATTGCTTTTTTAGATATCAATCCAAATTCTATTGGTCATTCTCTATGTGTACCTAAAATTGAGACAGATCACTTCTTAGACCTTGATAAAAACATTTATGATAAATTAATGTCCTTTTCAAGAAATGTAGCTTTAGCTATTAAAGAAGTTGTTGAATGTAAAAAAATTGGTATGTCCATTATTGGACTAGAGGTTCCTCATGTTCATGTGCATTTGATACCTATTTCAAATATGGAAGATATGCAGTTTATTAATAAAGTTAAATTAAGTCATGAAGAATTTGAATTGTTAGCAAAAAAAATAAGCACTACCTATATTTTGTTTAATTCAATTTGAATTATAGTCTTCACATTTTTTTCTGAGTATTTTACAAATATTTTACCATTGTGATAATCTTCGATAATCCTTTTTGATAAAGATAACCCAAGACCCCAACCTCGTTTTTTACTAGTATAACCAGGATTAAATATTTTTTTAAACTCGTTTTTGTTTATTCCACTTCCATTATCAGTTACAGAGACCTCTAAGGTTGTTTTTTGCTCAACAATACTAACAATAATATTGCCATCTCCCTTAATTGCATCTACACTATTTTTTATAATATTTTCAATTGTCCAGCTATAAAGTTGTTCGTTAATTAGACAGTTTAAGTTTGTGTCTGTAGATTTGAACTCAATTTTTACTTTACTCGAGAGTCTTGTTTGTAAATAATCTAAGGATTCTTTTGTTAAACTTGATAAATTATATTTTTTTAAAACTGGTTTCGAACCAATTTTATTAAACCGCTCACTTATAATATTTAATCGATCAATATCTTTATTGATTTCTGTAATATAGTTTGGGTCTATATTTTTATTTTTTAAAATCTCAACCCACCCCATTAGAGATGTCAAAGGAGTTCCAATTTGGTGAGCAGTTTCTTTTGCCATTCCTGTCCATAGCATATTAAGGGTAGCACTCTTAGAGCTTTTGTAGTAAAAGTAAATTAATGATATAAATAATAAAATTATTAGGATTAGTGCTAAAGGATAATATTTTAATTTATTTATTACATCAGAATTTCCGTAGTAAAGAGTTTCTATAATTTTATTATCATAAGAAATTTCTATAGGTTTGTTTTCACTTTTAAACTTTCTTATTAGCTTTCCAATTTTAATTGAATCTTTGGGATTTAAATTATTTATATTATTAAATTCAATTTCTCCATTTTTATTCACTTTTATCATAGGAGTCGTCGAGTTGTTTCTCAAAACTTCTAAGGTAAGATTAGAAATATTATCGTCTTCTAAGGATTTAGTTAGTTCTATTTGAGCTAATGACCAAATTTCCATTTTTGCTCTTTCTTCAGTTTTGAATTTTTGAAAAAACAAAAAAGTATTCCATAAAATTATAGTAATTATTACCAGAGACAAGGAAACTAAAACCCAATTAGATATATTGTTTTTTTTATTCAAAACGAAATTTGTAAAATATTTATAAATAAATATAATCTAATTATATCAAACTATAATGACATATAAATGATAAGAAATCTTTAATTTAGTCAATCAAATAAATAAATAATTAATCAATAATCGAAATGGAATTAGAAGGAAAAATTAAAATGATTGGTAATACACAAGCTATTACAGATAGTTTCAAAAAAAGAGAAATAGTAATAACAACAAACGAACAGTACCCTCAGACTATCATGACAGAGTTTGTTCAAGACAAAGTAGATCTTTTGAATAATTATACTACTGGACAAGATGTTAAGATTAGTATTAATATAAGAGGGAGAGAGTGGAAAAATCCAAAGGGCGAGATTAAATACTTTAATTCTATTCAAGGTTGGCGTATTGAAAAATTAAGCGAAGAAGTGGAATCTAGTCAATTGCCACCAGCAGCTCCATTAAATTCATTTGAAACAACAACTGATGTTAATAATGAAGAGCATGATGACTTACCATTTTAAATATGCACATAACAAAACTTATTGAAAATTTTTTTAAAAGGTTTTTACCTTCTCCTTTTATAATTGCTGTATTATTAACTTTTACTACAATTATTCTAGCTGTTATTTTCTCTAGTTTTGCCGATACCGATTCCTCTCTTTCATTTTTAGAAATTTTATCCTCCTGGGAAAGAGGTATATGGAATAGTGACTTGTTGGTATTTGCTTATCAAATGATACTAATATTAGTATTAGGTAACATTTTAGTGTTAAGTACCCCTGTAAATAAAGTAATTTTATTAATTGCCAAAAATGCAACTAGTACCGAAAAGGCTGTGGTTATTGTCAGCTTTTCTGTAATGCTAGTTGCTTTTTTTAATTGGGGTTTAGGTCTTATTTTTGGAGCTATTTTAGCTAGAAAAATTGGAGATTACTCTATAGAAAACAACATAGAATTAAACTACCCTTTAGTTGGGGCAGCTGGATATGTAGGGTTGATGGTTTGGCATTCTGGGATAAGTGGTTCAGCTCCTATTAAAGTTGCAGAAGACAATCATTTATTTAGCTTAATGTCTTCTAGGGAAGACTCATATTTATATGAGAATCTTCCAACAAGTTTAAATTTCGATTTAACTGTTTTAAGTAATGCTAACCTGATAACATTTTCGGTATTACTAGTTTTAGTGCCGCTTGCTTTTTATTTTTTATCAAAAAACACATCTACTGACAATGCAACTTTAAAAACCCTTGAACTCAATAGCGACCCTTTACCCTTAGTTAAGTTAAGGGGGTTAGAAAATTCAAGATCATTTTCTTTCATTTTTGCAATAGTTTTATTAATAGCTTTTTTTTATCAATATTTAGATCAGTTAACTAAGTTTAAGATAACTCCTAACAGTCTTAACTTTTTTATGCTTGGTCTTTCTATTTTATTACATTCTAATTTTAAATCTTTTTTAAATGCATTAAAATTGTCCATAAATGGAGCTTCAGGTATTTTAATACAATTTCCTTTATATTTTGGAATTATGGGTATTATGAAAGAATCAGGGATGATTATATTTATTTCAGACTTTTTTATTTCTATTTCAAATGAATTTACTCTACCTATATTTACTTTTTTTAGTGCAGCGATAATAAATGTATTTGTTCCTAGTGGGGGTGGTCAATGGGTTATTCAGGGGCCTGTGGTTATTGCAGCTGCCACGGAGTTAAATGTACCTATACAAAAAGTTGTAATGGCGTTAGCTTATGGAGATCAACTTACTAATATGCTTCAGCCATTTTGGGCTTTACCATTACTAGCTATAACTAAATTAAAGGCCAAGGAAATTTTACCATACACACTGATTATTATGCTAGTTGGATTAGTAGTTTTTATTTTAAGTTTAATTGTATTTAAATTTTAATTCATGCTAAGCTCTGATGACTTATTAAATTTTTTAGATAAATCTAATTTTTTAAAAATATTAAAAAATAGATTGTCAAAGGACAAGTATAGTTCGATTACAAAAACCGTTAATTACAATAATCAACTTCTTGAATTACAGTCATCTTTAGTTGATCTCCAAAATTGGATTTATAAAAATAATAAAAAAGTATGCATCATCTTTGAAGGAAGAGATGCAGCTGGAAAAGGAGGTGCTATCAAGAGATTTACTGAGCATTTAAACCCTAGAATTACAAGAGTGGTTGCATTGTCCAAACCTTCAGATAAAGAAAAGGGTCAATGGTATTTTCAGAGGTATATAAAAGAATTACCAAATAATGGAGAGATAGTATTTTTTGATAGAAGTTGGTATAATCGTGCTATAGTAGAACCAGTTATGGGTTTTTGCAATGATGATGAGTATAATATTTTTATGAATCAAGTGAACGATTTTGAAAAAATGATCACCGAAGAAAATATAATATTAATTAAATTTTGGTTTTCAATAACAAAACAAACCCAAAAGCAAAGGTTTAACGTCAGACTATCAAACCCACTCAAACGGTGGAAGTTTAGTATTGTAGATAAAGAAGGTCAAAAAAAATGGGAGATTTACACTACATATAAGAAAAAAATGTTGACTAAGACTAACGGTTCAATAAACCCCTGGACTATTATAAAAAGTGACAATAAGCAAAACTCAAGATTAGAGTCAATTAGACATGTATTATCAATTTTTGAAGATACTATAGATAAAATCACTAAACCTGTTAAGAATTTATAAATGACTAAGTATTCTATAAAAGATTTAAAATTATTAAGTACTAAAAAGGCGTTAGTGCACCTTTTGACCGAGCCGAATACTACAATTTCAAAAACACTGAGGTATGTTAAATATGAGTTTAATTTAAAAAAATTACAGATAGAGCTAATTAAATTACAGAAATGGGTTTCAAATAATGATAAAAAAGTAATTGTGATTTTTGAAGGTAGAGATTCTGCTGGTAAAGGTGGTGCAATAAGAAGAACTATTGAACATCTTAACCCAAGAAAAATCAAAGTCGTAGCACTGCCAAAGCCAACAGAAAATGAAAGAAGCCGTTGGTATTTTCAACGTTATGTGAATCACTTCCCTAGTAAAGGAAATATTGTTTTTTTTGATAGAAGTTGGTATAATAGGGCAGTTGTAGAGCCTGTTAATGGTTTTTGTAGCGAAGCTGAATATTTATCTTTTATGGACCAAGTTAATGATTTCGAAAAAATGATAACTGATTCAAACACCTACTTGATTAAGTTTTATTTTTCTATTTCCAAAGAAGAACAATTGAAGAGGTTTGAAGATATTAAAGACAGCTCTTTAAAAAAATGGAAATATAGTAATGTAGATAGCAAAGCTCAGGAATTATGGAATAAATACACTTATTATAAAGACCAAATGTTCCTTAAGACAAATACAACGAACTCTCCATGGAATATTATAAAAGCGAACAGAAAAACAAATGCTCGAACTGAAGCGATAAATACACTTCTAGAAAAAATTCCTTACGAGAAAGGCATAGATCTAGAATCTGAGGAAGTTATTTTTTAATTTAGACTATTTATAAATTTATCAATTGAAATAGATTTATCAACAGAGTATTTTCCAATTTTAGTTCTTTTTAGCTTAGTCAATGTAGCTCCAGAACTTAACTCTTCACCAAAATCATTTGCTAAAGATCTTATATAAGTTCCTTTGCTGCATTCGACCTCAAAATCTATGTTTGGGATATCAATTTTCAAAATATTAAAACTAAATATTTCGATTTCTCGATCTTCAATTATGACATCCTCGCCGCGTCTTGCTGATTCATAGAGCCTTTTTCCATTTTTTTTGATGGCAGAAAAAATTGGTGGCTTTTGTTTTATTTTACCAATAAATTTTTGGACACTTTTAGTAATTAAATCTTCAGTTACATGGTCTACAGGGAATGTTTTGTTTGGCTCTGTTTCAAGATCATAAGATGGAGTAGTAGTTCCTAAAAGAAAAGTTCCAGTATATTTCTTAGTTTGAATTTGGAACTTAGAAATTTCTTTTGTCATTTTCCCAGTACAAATTATTAATAAACCAGTAGCTAATGGGTCTAAAGTACCCGCATGACCTACTTTGATTTTTTTTAGAGAAAACTTATTTCTAATTAACCATCTAATTTTATTTACAACTTGGAATGAAGTCCAATTTAACGGTTTATCAATTAATAGTAATTTTCCTGAGAGATATTCTTCTTTTGTTGTCAATTTAGATCGGTTATTATGGCTATTGTTCCTACAATAAAACAGTAATATGCAAAATACTTTAGTTTATTCCCTTTCACCAATTTTAACATCCATTTACATGCTAAAATTCCAGTGATAAAGGAGCTTAAAAACCCTATAATAAATATATTTAAATCAATATTACTATAAGAGATTGAATCACTTAAAAAATCCTTAAATATCTTACCAATAATCAAAGGGATAACCATTAAAAAAGAAAACTTTGCAGCATCTATTTTATTTATTCCTAAAATTAATGATGTAGATATTGTTGCGCCAGACCTTGAAATACCTGGTATCATTGCAAAAGCTTGAGAAACTCCGATTACTAAAGAGTTTAGATAACTAATCTCTTTATTATTTTCTTTTGCATTTACCGTTGTTAATAGTAGTATTCCAGTTATAATAAGCATTGATCCCACCAAAAGGATATTACCATTAAATAGCATTTCTAATTCTTTTTCAAAGTATAAACCAACAATTACTGCAGGAACCATTGAAATGAGAATATTTAAAATAAATTTATTTTCTTTGTTGATAGACGGAGCAATCGCTCTTGTCAATAATTCATATATATCTTTTCTGAAAACAACCATGGTGCTTAGAGCTGTTGCAAAGTGAACTACAATTGTAAAGAGTAAGTTTTCAGATGGAATTAAATTACTACCTAAAACATATTTTCCTATTTCTATATGACCACTGGAGGACACAGGCAGAAACTCTGTTAAGCCCTGTATAACCCCTAAAACTAATGCATCAACCTCATCCATTACTTTTCTTGTTTGTTACTTAAAATCGCATAAACCTGTACTCCAAAACCTAGCAGTACTAGTGCTGGAGCGAGTCTTATTCTTCTAAAATTATATATATCTGAACTAAACATGTTAGGATCTTCGCTCCCCCCACCTGACATTAGAATAAATCCAAACGCAATAATAACTAATCCTAATATCATTATTTTATAATTCCTTTTATTAAAAATAAAAGTGCTGTGACCTTCTTCTTTTCTTTTTTTCTCTCCCATGTTTTAGTTATATAATTTTTCAGTATTTAAATTAAGTAGCTTTTGAGTTGCAAAATATGTGCTTACCCAGCTTATTAGTACTCCCAAAAAAGTTATGATTAAAATTAGGTACATAATAAAGATATTATTAATCATATCTATAAATGGTATTTTTTTATCCAAATAGAAAATTGTAGAGTATAATAAAGTAGATGCTATTACAGAGCTACATAGGCCCAAGAAAATATTCTTAATAATAAATGGGCGTCTAATAAATTTTTTTGTTGCTCCCACTAATTGCATTGTCTTAATAGTAAACCTATTTGAATAAATAGCTAGTTTTATGGAGCTATTAATAATTATAACTGAAATAATAAAGAGAATTAATGTTACAGGAAATATCCATAATGTTATTTTCTTCAAATTTGTATTCATCATGCTTACCAAGTCCCTATCATATTGAATATCTTCAATGAAATTATTTTCTTTAATTAAATTTGATATGCTGTCAATTTTTTTTCCTTCAACATACTTAGAAATTAGATTAATATCAAATGAGTTAATCAACGGGTTAAAGCCTAATTGGTTGATAAAATCTTCCCCAAATTCAGTTTTCATTATTGATACAGCTTCTTCTTTTGAAACATATTTTAAATCTTTAACATATGAGGCAGATATTAGTGAGTTTTTTATTTGATTTAAATCAACAGCTTTAGCACTATCTTTTAAATAGATAGACATTGTTAGTGATTCTTTAAAGTTCTTAGAAACGTTTTTAATATTTACTACAGTAAAACATAATAAGCCAAATAAAAACAGAACCATTGAAATACTCACAACTACAGAGACGTAGGAAGAAAGTATTCTACTTTTTTTTAAATTGTCATTATTCTCACTCATATTTTCAAATGTAGTTTAATGTAAAAATAAAGAACTAAATCTATATCTAAAAAGATTTTCTATTATAAGAAGAAAATGTAAATTTGTTAGCACACCTACTATTCAATATTTATGAATTACAATTTTCGAAAAATTGAAAACAAATGGCAAACTAATTGGTCTACTAATAACACCTATAAATCTAACATTGATTTAGATAAACCTAAATTCTATGCTCTTGACATGTTTCCTTACCCTAGTGGAGCTGGACTTCACGTAGGGCATCCACTTGGTTACATTGCTTCAGATATTTATTCTAGATATAAAAAACTAAAAGGCTTTAATGTTTTACATCCCCAAGGTTATGATAGCTTTGGTTTACCAGCAGAGCAATACGCAATTCAAACTGGTCAACACCCTAAAACAACAACTTCTGAGAATATAAATACCTACAGAAAACAACTAGATAAAATAGGGTTTTCATTTGATTGGTCAAGAGAATTAAGAACTAGTGACCCAAATTATTATAAATGGACTCAATGGATATTTATTCAATTATTTAACTCTTGGTATGATTTTAATACACAAGCGGCTAAAAGTATTGAGGAATTAATTATAATTTTTTCAAACAAAGGAAATAGTAATATTAATACAAGTAATGATACTGAAATTGAATCTTTCACTTCAGCTGATTGGAATCGTTTTTCAGAAGAAAAAAAACAAGAAATATTATTATGTTACAGAATTGCTTATTTGGCTGATTCAGAAGTTAATTGGTGTAGTGAATTAGGCACTGTTTTAGCAAACGACGAAATAGTTAATGGGGTTTCTGAAAGAGGAGGTTATCCAATTGAAAAAAGAAAAATGAAACAGTGGAATATGAGGATTTCATGTTATGCCGATAGACTACTCAACGATTTAGATAAGATTGATTGGAGCTCTTCAATAAAAGAAACTCAAAAAAACTGGATAGGTAAATCTATAGGCTGCTCAGTTTTTTTTAATATAATTGGGTTTGAAGAAATAATTGAAGTATTTACTACGAGACCAGATACTATCTTTGGAGTTAGTTTCATGACTTTAGCACCAGAGCATGAGTTAGTTCATAAGATAGTTACAGCAGATAGAGTTGAAGAGGTAAAAAATTATATTAAAGAAGTAAGTACAAAAAGTGAACGAGATAGAATCTCTAATGTAAAATCGATTACTGGAGTTTTTACCGGAGCATATGCAGAGCATCCCATAACTAAGAATCCTATTGAGATTTGGATTGGTGATTACGTACTTGCTAGTTATGGAACTGGAGCTGTAATGTCAGTTCCGTGTGGGGATCAAAGAGATTACGATTTTGCAAAAAAATATAATGTTGAAATCATAAATATTTTTAAAGATGTCGATATATCAAAGGAGGCTTTTACTAGCAAAGAAAATTTTACATTATCTGGTAGTAGTTTTTTAAATGGATTGGCATATGAACAGGCAAATCAACAAAGTATAGATTATATTGAAGAAAATAGTTTTGGAAAGAAAAAGGTTAATTTTAGATTAAGAGATGCTATTTTTTCTAGACAGAGATATTGGGGAGAGCCTTTTCCTGTTTATTACAAAAAAGGACTACCTTATATGATTGAAGAATCATATTTGCCTTTAAAACTTCCTGAAATTGAAAAATATTTACCAACTAAAGAAGGAGATCCTCCACTAGGTAGAGCTGATGAGTGGGCTTGGGATAGTGTAAATAACAAAATAGTAAATACTACACTAATAAACGAGACTACTATTTTTCCAATAGAACTAAATACAATGCCAGGTTGGGCGGGTAGTTCTTGGTATTTTTTGAGGTATACAAACACTGATGAACCCAATTCCATAGTAAATAATGAAGATCTGTCTTATTGGAAAAATGTTGACTTATATATTGGAGGTAATGAGCACGCGACAGGGCATTTGCTATACTCTAGATTCTGGACTAAGTTTTTATTTGACCGTGGATTCATAGGTTTTGATGAGCCATTTAAAAAACTCATCAATCAAGGTATGATACTCGGTTCTAGCGCTATTATATATAGAGAATCAAAATCTAAAAAGTTTATTTCTAAAGAACTATTGAAAAATCAATTAGTAGATGAAATTCATATTGATGTAAGTTTAATTAATGGTTCTGATGAAGTTGATCTGGCAAGATTAAAATCTTGGCAACCTCAATTTGAAAATGCTGAATTTGATTTTATAAATGACAGATTTAAGGCAGGCAGGAAAGTTGAAAAAATGTCAAAACGATGGTATAATGTAGTAAACCCTGACTTGATATGCGAGCAGTATGGTGCCGATAGTTTAAGGTTATTTGAAATGTTCTTGGGACCTTTAGAACAGTATAAGCCATGGAATACCGCAGGGATTTCAGGTGTACATAATTTCTTGAAAAAATTATGGAAACTATTCATAGATGATGATGGAATTAAAGATTTAGATTCAAAACCCTCTAAAGAAAACTTAAAGACTTTACATACTGTGATTAAAAAAGTTGAAAGTGATATTGAAAATTTCTCATTCAATACTCCAGTTTCAAGTTTTATGATTGCTGTTAACGAATTAACAACACAAAAATGTTCGAGTATAGAAATCTTAAAGCCTTTGTTAATTATATTATCTCCTTATGTACCTCATATTTGTGAAGAATTATGGGAAAAAACCGGAAATCGTGAGTCAATTACTAAAGAGTCCTATCCTGTTTTTGACTCTAAGATGTTAATAGAGTCCTCTAAAACTTATCCAATTTCTATAAATGGTAAAGTAAGGTTAAAATTAGAGTTGTCACTTGATTTAAATAAGCAAGAAATAGAGGAAATTGTTCTAGCTAATTCTGATGTTTTAATAAAACTTGAAAATAAGACTCCAAAAAGAGTTATAGTTATACCTGGAAAAATTATAAATATAGTATTATGATAATTATATTACTATTGATTGATTTTATTTTACTGGGAATTGCTTATTGCATGAATCCGAAAAACGCTAAATATTTGCTCTCTGGATATAACACTATGTCTGACAAAGAAAGAGATAGTTTTGATATTATTAACTATTTGAAGTTTATGAAGAGTTTTTTCATTAAAATTTCTATTTATTCTACAATGTTATTTGTGTTTTGTGACTACCTATATGGTGAAGAAACAGCAGCCATTGTTTGGGTTATATCACTTACTGTACCATGGCCATATTTTATAATTAAATCACAAAAATTTTATTTTAAATAGCAATTTGTCTATGGATTTGCTGGTCCAATGAAATATAAGTTTCTGTTCTAGAAACTCCTTTAATAACTTGAATTTTCTTGTTTAATATTTGCATTAAATTTTCATTATCAATACATAATATTTTAGTTAAGACACTCCAATTCCCTGTTGTATAATGACATTCGATTACTTCAGGTATTTTTTTTAATTCGCGGACTACTTCTGCATTATCAGCTGCTTTTTCTAAATAAATACCAATAAATGCCATAGTTTTATAGCCAAGAATTTTTGGGTTAATTATAATTTCAGAACCTTCAATTAATTTCGAATTTTCTAGTTTTCTTAGTCTTTGGTGTATAGCAGCACCTGAAACTCCAATTTTTTTTGCTATTTCTAAAATAGGAGTTCTGGCATTAGTCATTAGTGATCTGATAATTTCTTTATCTATACCGTCAATTTTTATTATGTTGTTTATGTTTTTCATTAAGTTTAATCAAATTTTAAGTTAGTTGTAACCCTGATAAGGCACCTCATGTTCTTTAAATTCTATTCCGTAATCTTGTAATTCTTTTAGTATCGGATTATAGATATTTTTATTTATGGGTAATTGTACACCAACAGCTTTTATCTCAGAGTTCAAAATTGCTACTGTTGCAATAGCTAAAGGAAGTCCAACTGTTTTCGCCATTGCAGTATATGTTTGATCCTTTCCAGTACATATCATGTTTGATTCAATTTGATATTTTTTATTATTTAATTCATATCCAAACTTATGACACATAACTATCATGTCTTTGTCATTAACTTCTAGTGACCAACTCTCAGATAGTATAAATTCTAGTATTTGTGCAGGACTAGCGTTTTTTAAAGTAATAGTTTTTTGAGTACTAAATATGTCTAATTCAAGAAGTTTGTCCCATATAAGATCATTTTGACTAATTTTTAATAATTGACTTAACTTTAATTCAATTGAATCTGTTGGATGATAAGGTAAAAATAAATTTATAAATTCACTAAATTTCATATTTTCACTTTTCTCTATAGTGTAACTATCATCTGTTATTCCCAGTTGAACAAATACGTCCCATGCTTCACTAAATCCAACCTTTCTTATAGTTCCTCTATAAAGAGTTTTGATATCTTTTAAACCATATATTTCTCTATATTTTAAGGAGTCTCTATTTGCATAGGCTTCAAAACTCCCATGATTTTCTATTTTTAACTCTTCGGTCCTTCTAAAGAGTTTACTATAAGGAATATATTTATAAGACCCTTCTTGAATAAATTTTGCAGGACTCCCTTGACCAGCTAGGACAACATTTCTTGGATTCCATGTGAATTTATAGTTCCATAAATTATTATCAGATTCAGGAGCAATTAACCCTCCTGTAAAAGATTCAAATAAAATCACTTTTCCACCTTTTTCCTTTATTTGATCTATAACTTTCATTGCACTCATGTGATCAATACCAGGATCTAACCCAATTTCATTCATAATTACAATACCCTTACTTACTGCCTGTTCGTTTAGAGCAAGCATCTCATCGCTTATATAAGATGCTGTAAGCATATTCTTGCTGTGATTAATGCAGTCTTTAGCAATCATTATGTGAAAGCTAGCAGGAAGCATTGAAATAACGATATCAGAGTTAATAATTTCTTTTTCTCTAGAGTCATCATCAAAAACATCTAGCTCAACAGCTTTAGAACTAGAGTGATTATTTAATAATATTTTTGCATTTGTTATATCTTTATCTGCAATTGTTATAAATAAACTTTCTTTTTTTGATTTATCTAACAGGTACTTAATCAAATATGAAGAAGATTTTCCTGAGCCTATAATTAGTACTTTTCTCATGTATATAAATTGTTAGGTTATAAATTTAATAATTTAATTATTAAGGCCTGTAGGTATATTAAATTACTTAATAAATTCTTACATTTGGACGAATACATTTAAACTAAATAAATGAATTTAGACAAATACGGATTATCAAAATCTAATTGTTTCTATCAAACTCCGATAGATAAATTACAGCAAATTATAGTTGACAAAAAACAAGGCTTTATAGTAGATTCGGGTGCTTTGGCAATAAGTACTGGTAAATTTACTGGAAGATCTCCAAAAGATAGATATATAGTAAGAGATAAAATCACTAATGATAAGGTGTGGTGGGGAGATATCAATATTCCAATCGAAGAGTCTTATTTTGATAAATTACATTTAAAATTGATAAATTACTTATCGAAAAAAGATGTTTTTGTTAGGGACAGTTATGTTTGTTCTTTAAAGACTTCAAGATTAAATATCCGAACTATTTGTGAATTACCAAGTAGTGATTTCTTTGCGAATAATATGTTTTTGAGACTAGATGAAAATTCTATTGAGGATTTTCAAGAAGACTGGTTAGTTATTAATGCTCCAGGATTTAAAGCAAGTCCTGCAGAAGATGGCACGAGAAGCAAAAACTTTGCTATTATCAATTTTTCTAAAAAAACTGTAATTATTGGTGGTACTGGTTATACCGGTGAAATAAAAAAATCTATTTTTTCTGTTTTGAATTTCCTTCTTCCAGTTAATCAAGATATTTTACCTATGCACTGTAGTGCTAATGTTGGTAAAAATGAAGATACTGCCATTTTTTTCGGTCTATCTGGTACAGGAAAAACTACACTTTCAGCAGATTCAACTAGACAATTAATTGGAGATGATGAGCATGGCTGGAGTAAAGAACATAAAATTTTTAATTTTGAAGGAGGTTGTTATGCGAAAGTTATTAATTTAAATAAAGAAAATGAACCTGATATTTATAATGCCATAAAAAAAGGCTCTCTTTTAGAAAATATTATTGCTGATAAAAATGGTAAAGTTGATTTTAAAGATGTTTCAATTACTCAAAATACCAGAGTAAGTTACCCTATTAACTTTATTGAAAACATAAGAAAATCTTCAATTGGAGATACACCTGAAAACATATTTTTCTTAACTGCAGATGCCTTTGGTGTTTTACCCCCAATATCTAAGTTAACTCCAAGCCAAGCAGCATATCATTTTATTTCTGGTTACACAAGTAAAGTTGCTGGAACAGAAGATGGTGTAGTAGAACCACAGCCTTCTTTTTCTGCATGTTTTGGAGCTCCTTTTATGCCATTACACCCTACGGAATATGCAAAAATGTTGATAAAAAAAATAAATGAATCGGGAGTGACAGTCTGGTTAGTAAATACTGGATGGACAGGAGGACCTTATGGAATTGGAAAAAGAATGGAATTAAAATATACTAGAGCTATGATTAATGCTGCTTTAAGCGGAGATCTAGAAGAGGCTAATAAAAACAATTATCACACACATTCAGTTTTCAATTTAAACCAACCTAGAGTTTGTCCAAATGTACCTACATCAGTTTTAAGTCCAAGAATGACTTGGAATGATGATGTTAATTATTATAAGACCGCTTATAATTTAGCAAATTCATTTATAAATAACTTTAAGCAATTTGAATCTTACTCAAATAAAGAGATATTATCAGGAGCTCCCAACGGAAAGAAATAGATATTGTTTACTTTTTGTTTGCTTTTTTGATATAATCTTCTAGTGCCATTGTCATTGAAGGGAATTTTTTTGATGGCGCAGAAATGTCTACTTTAAGACCATTATCCTCACATGTCTTTTTTGTAATAGCTCCAAATGCAGCTATTCTTGTGTTGTTTTGTTTAAAATCAGGATAATTGTGTAATAACGATTCAATACCTGTTGGGCTGAAAAACACCAAAATATCATAAGAAACATCTGCTAAATGAGACAAATCACTAATCACAGTTCTGTAAAATACTGCTTCTCTCCAGTTTATGTCCAATTCATTTAGTAGAATAGGTACTTCAGCTTTTAACTTATCAGTTGTAGGAAGAAGAAATCTTTCTGTATCATGCTTTTTTATTAAAGGACATAAATCTTCAAATTTTCTTAATCCAACATAAATTTTTCTTTTTCTGTATACTACATGATTTTGCAAATAAAGAGCTACTACTTCAGATTGGCAAAAGTACTTCATTGAATCTGGAACTTTATACCTCATTTTATCACATACCCTAAAATAATGATCTACGGCATATCTGCTGGTTAGTATAATAGCAGTAAACATAGTTAAATCTATTTTTTGCAATCTAACTTCTTTTACAGTAACGGGCATCACATGAATGAAAGGCTCAAAATCTATTTTTATCTTTTGACTTTTTTCTAGTTCAAAAAAAGGAGAATGTGGTACTGTAGGTTTAGTTTGAGAGACAAGAATATTTTTAACTTTCATATAGTATACCTTTAGAATGAAACTACACTATCTTATTTATAATAAATAAAATTGGCAGAATTTCAAGAGTGCAAAGATACAAAATAAAATAAAACATGTTTGGTAATACTAAATTATCATTTAACCTTACTGCTTTGTAAAGGCCAATAATATATAAAATGACAATAATAATTGTACTGATTTTCAAAAATGCTAAAGAGTTTGGGAAAGTGTAAATAGTTAGTGAGTTCAAAAGAATTATAATTATTCCAATTAACTTATTGAAGCTATTTCTTTGCTTGTTAAATGTGGTAACAAACTTATCTACCTTAAAGGACCATCCAATCACTATTTCCAATAAATACTTCGAGTAAATAAATAATATAAAATATAGTAAAGTCTTTAAATATAAGAATATTTCAAATCCAATATTTCCAAATGTGTTATAAAAGTAGAGTATGCTTATGAATAGGCTGGAAGAAATGATAAAGTTTGTATTTAGTAAGCTATTAAAACTACTTAAATAATTATTTTCATTTGAGTTAAATTTGATAAATGAATTATTTAAATATATCTGAAGAAAGTAATTGAATTTTGAGTTATTTAATGATTTGGCAATTGTTATTAATAGAATATTTATTAAAATAATAATTGTGAATCCATCAAATAATATATAATCTCTAATCATTTTGGCTAAATTAGGAAGAATATTATACAAAAATAATCTACTAAATAACTATTTTTACTAAAATTATATATTCATGAAGGATGTTTTAGTTATAATCCCAACATATAATGAAATTGAAAATATTGATAATATAATTATTTCAACATTTGATTTATACTCAGATATAAATATTTTAATTGTTGACGATAACTCTCCAGATTTTACTTTTAAAAAAGTTCAAGAATTACAAACAAGATTTAAAGGACAATTGTCTTTATTAAAAAGATCAAAAAAAGAGGGCTTAGGAACAGCTTATATTGAAGGTTTTAAATGGGCCTTACAAAGAGAGTTTAATTATGTGTTTGAGATGGATGCTGATTTCTCTCATAATCCTAAGGATATTTCGAGGTTGTTAAAACCAATAATTGAAGACAATTATGATGTGTCAATTGGTTCTAGATATATCAATGGGGTTAATGTAGTTAACTGGCCCTTAAGTAGAATTATTTTATCATACACAGCTTCAATATATGTTAGGATTATCACTAATATGCATATAAAAGATTCAACATCCGGCTACATATGTTATAAGAGAACAGTTTTGGAATCTATTAACTTAGATAATATTAAATTTACAGGTTATGCATTTCAGATAGAAATGAAATATAAAGCATATTTGAAAAATTTTAAATTAAAGGAAATACCAATAATTTTTTCTGATAGAAAATATGGTGTTTCAAAATTAAATAGCACAATAATTTCAGAAGCAATTTTTGGAGTAATCGGTATGAGAATAAAACAAATACTTAATATCAAATTTTAGATAATGAATCAGATTTTAATTAAAAATGCGAGAATAATTAATGAAGGTAAAATCATAAAGTCTGATATTTTTATTGAAAATGAAATGATTCAAGAGATCTCTAGTTCTATAAGTTTAAAATCTTCATCTGTACAAATTATAGATGCTGAAAACAACTTTGTAATGCCTGGAATAATTGATGATCAAGTTCACTTTAGAGAGCCAGGACTTACTCATAAAGCTAATATCAAATCAGAATCTAAAGCTGCGGTTGCTGGAGGTATTACTTCGTTTATTGAAATGCCAAATACTTCTCCTCAAGCTACTACAGTTATAGAGTTAGAGAAAAAATTTGATATTGCGTCAAAGGACTCTCATGCTAATTACTCATTTATGTTTGGTGGAACAAATGATAATTTAGATGAGATATTAAAAATAGACAGTAAAAATGTTGCAGCTTTAAAGTTATTTTTAGGTTCCTCTACAGGAAATATGTTAGTCGATGACTTAGATGTTTTAGAGAAAATATTTTCTAAAACAGATATGCTTATCGCTGTTCACTGCGAAGATGAATCTACTATCAAGAATAATTTAAAAATATATACTGATAAATACGGAGACGATATTCCAATGAAATTTCATCCTTTAATTAGAAGCAGAGAGGCTTGTTATATTTCCTCATCAAATGCTATAAAATTAGCTAAAAAAACTGGTGCTAGATTACATGTTTTTCATATTTCAACTGCAGAAGAAACTAAGCTTTTCTCTAACAAAAAAAAGTTAAAAGACAAGAAAATTACAGCAGAGGTTTGTATACACCATTTATGGTTCTCTGATTCAGACTATGAAGAGTTTGGTTCAAAAATTAAATGGAACCCAGCAGTTAAAAGTTCAAGTGATAGAGACGCGTTATGGAAAGCATTACTTGATGACAGAATAGATGTAATAGCAACAGATCACGCTCCCCATACAGAAGAAGAAAAAAAATCTAATTATTTAAATTGCCCATCTGGCGGCCCTTTAGTTCAACATGCGTTACCAGCAATGTTAGAAGCATTTCATAATAACAAAATCTCTCTTGAAAAAATTGTTGAAAAAATGTGTCATAATCCAGCTATTCTTTTTCAAATTGAAAAAAGAGGTTTTATTAAAAAAGGGTATTATGCTGATTTAGTTATTTTCAATTTGAATAATCCTTGGACTGTAAATAAAGATAATATACTTTATAAGTGTGGTTGGTCTCCTTTTGAGGGAAAATCTTTTAAGTCTAGAATTTCACACACTATAATAAATGGAAAATTAATATATAATAACTCTTCTTTTGTTAACGATTCAAGGGGTAAAAGACTGACATTTAATAGATGAAAAAACTAAGTTATATACTGATAATTTTTTCTTTGTTTGGTTGTGTGAATAATAGTCTAATTGAAAATCCAACAGTACCTGTAAATCTGATCTCTCAAGAAAAAATGGCAGATATTATTTATGATATGACTCTTATTAGCGTTGCAAAAGGAGTCAATAAAAGCATTCTTGAAAATAATGGAATAATTCCAGAGGAATATATTTTCAAAAAACATTCAATTGATAGTACAATCTTTGCTAAAAATAACGAATACTATTCTTTTGATTTAAAAATATATCAATCTATTTATGACGAAGTAAAAATTAAATTACAAAAAAATAAAAAATCAATCAATGATAGTATTGATATAATAAGAAAATTATCTGGTGAGTTGAGTAAAAAATTAATCAAAGAAAGTAAAATAAATAAAATATCAGTTGATACTATAAAATTTGATAGTATCACGAAAATTAACTTGATTAATACAAATTAGTATTGTAAATTTTTACTTATTTTGTTAAAGCAAATATTAAAAAATAGATGAAAAATTTTATTGATGAAATTAGGTGGAGAGGTTTGATCCATGACGAAATGCCTGGAATTGAAGATCACTTAAGTGATTCGATTAGAGTTTCTTATACCGGTTTTGATCCTACATCAAACTCTCTTCATATAGGTAGTTTAGTGCCTATTATTTTACTAGCTCATTTTCAAAGATCTGGACATAAACCAATTGCTTTAATTGGTGGAGCCACAGGTATGATAGGTGACCCATCAGGAAAATCTGCAGAGAGAAACTTATTAGATGAAGAAACCCTGGTTAATAACCAAACTGCAATAAAACAGCAGTTATCTCAATTTTTAAACTTTGATTCTAAAGAGAAAAACTCAGCTGTTATTTTAAATAATTTTGATTGGATGAATAAATTTTCTTTCTTAGAATTTACACGTGATATTGGTAAGCATATTTCTGTAAACTATATGATGTCTAAAGATTCTGTCAAAAATAGAATATCTTCAGAATCCTCTTCAGGAATGAGTTTCACTGAGTTTACTTACCAGTTAATTCAGGGATATGATTTTTTACATTTGCACAAAAACTATAATTGTACTATTCAAATGGGTGGAAGTGATCAATGGGGTAATATTACAACAGGAACTGAGCTTATTAGAAGAATTGACTCTGGAAAAGGGTATGCTTTAACATGTCCTTTAATCACAAAGTCTGATGGTGCTAAATTTGGCAAATCTGAAACTGGAAATATTTGGCTAGATCCAAATAAGACCTCTGTATATAAATTTTATCAATATTGGTTAAATACTAGTGATGATGATGCTGAAAAGTATATTAAAATATTCACTTTTTTATCTAAAAAAGAAATTAATAATATTGTCATTCTTCATAAAAATGAACCTCATAAAAGACTGATTCAAAAGTCTTTAGCTAAAGAAATAACTACAATTGTTCACTCAGCTAAGTCTTTTTCGCAGGTAGAATTAGCTTCAACTATTCTTTACAGTAAATCTTTTAAAAAAGATATTGAATCGATTGACGAAAACACCTTTTTAGATATATTTGAAGGAGTTCCTTTTGTTGAGTTGCCTAAAAACGAGTTAGTTAAAGGTTTTGATATGATTTCTGTATTATCGTCTAAAACTGAGTTTTTAAAATCAAATTCTGACGCAAGAAGGTCACTCAGTGAAAATTCAATTTCAATAAATAAATCTAAAGTTAAAGAAGATTATTTAGTTGAAAACAAGGACTTAATTAATGATAAATATGTGATAATTAACAAAGGTAAAAGAAGTACTTTCATTATAAAGTTCACATAAGTTTATTCCAACAAATTACAACCACGTATATCAGAATTGTCAAATCTGCCAAGTATTTCAAACTTACCGTCATCACTTTTTTTACCCAAATCTTCTGTTGCAATAAAAGAACACGAATTAATATTTGCTAAATCAATTACATTAACTCCGCCGGTTACTCCATTTTTTTTAAAGGATAAGGCGTCTTGAGGTTCTCTAATGTAAATCTTCATCCATGGTGGGCATTGAAAAACCCCATCGCTAACCGAGTATGCCTGAGAGAGAAGTTCAGTCATCCCATATTCACTACAAATTAAGTTACTTTTAAAACCTTTTATTAATTTTGAATGCAGTTCATTTCTTATCATTTCTTTCCTTCTACCTTTCATCCCACCTGTTTCAATTATAGTAAGGTTAGGTAACTCAAAATTGAACTGTTCAATTAAATTTAATAAGGCATATGTAACACCAATTAGAATAACTTTTTCATTTTTTAATTCTAGTAATTTTTCTTTTAACTCTACATAATTATTTAGATAGAAGCTACTATTTTTTTTCTTTGTTTTTTTTATTAATTTATCCACCATATATATTAATGATGAATTTTTGTTCTCTAGATAAGAAGGGAGTAGGGCTAAAATAGTGTAGTCTTTTATATCTCCAAAAAAGTATTTAAATGAATTCTCGAAACTTGACTCATATAGGCCTAAGTCTGTAATGTGATGTATGCTTAAATTACTATTAGTCGTTCCACTACTAATAAATCTTTCCTCAACCCCTTCATTAGAACTTAATACTTTATGCGATTTAAAAAACCTTATTGGTAAAAAAGGTATTTGATCTGAACTAGTAACATCCGAAGGAGTTTTGTTCATTAAATCACAAAATGATCTGTAAACATCATTATTGTGAAATTGAAACTTGAAGACTTCAATTGCCATTGACTCAAACTGCTCATCGCTATTTATTTTAAAAATATTTTTAGAATCTATCATACACCCAAAAGTATTTAAAATTAAAAAAAATCAATATAATTTTTGCTACTTTTTTAAAAAATCAGCTAATATTTTCAATTAATAATTTAAATTTATAAAAAATTTTAGTTTATATATTTGTGAAAAATTAAATGTAATAATTTGAATGAAGTTTATAAAATATTACTCGTTGACGATGAGCCTGACATCTTAGAAATCATTTCTTACCCGCTTGAATGTGCTGGTTATCAAGTATGTAAAGCTAAAAATGGTCGTCAAGCTATTGAAATGGCCGAGAAAGAAAATCCAGATTTAATAATTATGGACTTAATGATGCCTGAAATGAATGGAATTGAGGCTTGTAAGCATATTAGAAAATCTAATAATTTAAAAAACGTAATTATTACTTTTTTATCCGCTAGATCAGAGGACTTTTCTCTAATAGCTGGTTTTGATGCTGGTGCTGATGATTATATAACAAAACCTATCCAGCCAAAAATATTATTAAGTAAGGTTAAATCTTTACTTAGAAGAACAAAATCAGATATTAGTCAACAGATTATTTATCACAATAATTTAATTATTGATAGATCAAAATATTCTGTTAAACTTAAAGGTATTGATATTTCGTTACCAAGAAAGGAGTTTGAATTGCTATATTTGTTAACATCAAGCCCTAATAAAGTTTTCACAAGGGATAAGATTTTAGATGTTGTTTGGGGTAGTGATGTTATAGTTGGAGATAGAACTATTGATGTACATATCAGAAAACTCAGAGAAAAAATCGGAGACTCTTTTTTTAAAACTATTAAAGGGGTCGGTTATAAGTTTGTAAGCTAATGTCCTTTAAATTTAAAAACTCTTATTCTTTTGCAATTAAAACATCTTTTGCAATTTCTTCAATTATACTTCTTATAGTAGGAGCTATTCTCTTTCTGTATTCTTTATTAAATCAATATTACTTTCAACTTGGTTTACTTGTAACTTTAATTTTCATAATCTCTTTTTTAATAATTCAGTCAAGAATTGAAGCTTTTATTTATGTAAAGATTAAAAACCTTTATAAAGATTTAAACATTATTGATTCAATATCTTTATCTAAGCCTAATGTTACTACTGATATGAACTCTTTAATGCAAAATATCAATGAGTTTAGTAAAGATAAAAAACTGGAGATTGAAAATTTAAAAGTTCAAGAAGAGTTTAGAAAAGAGTTTATAGGCAATGTAGCACATGAGTTAAAAACTCCAATTTTTACTATCCAAGGATATATTGAGAATCTGATAGACGGTGCCGCGGAAAATGAGTTACTAAGACATAAGTTTTTAAATAGGGCACAAATTAGTGTAGAAAGATTGATTTATATTATAAAGGATTTAGATATGATCACTAAGTTAGAGTCTGGTTCACTTAATTTAGAAGTAAGCAGTTTTGATTTAAATGAACTTATAAAAAATATTTTTGATCAATTGGAAATTCAAGCACAAAAAAAGGAAATTAAATTAATTTTTAACAAAGATTATTCAGAATCTATTTTAGTAAATGCAGATAGGGATAAGATTCATCAAGTTATAACAAACCTTATCATTAACTCTATCAAATATGGAACTTTTAAAGGGACTACAGAAATCAGTTTAGAAAGTTTAACAACTGAGAAATTAATAGTTAGAGTTACAGATAACGGAGAAGGAATTTTGAATGATCACTTGCCTAGACTTTTTGAAAGATTTTATAGAGTTGACCAAAGTGGATCTAGAAAACAAGGAGGGTCTGGTTTGGGCCTTTCAATTGTGAAGCATATAATAGATGCTCATAATGAGAATATATACATTGAATCTAAATTAGGCATTGGAAGTGAGTTTTCTTTTACTTTATCCAAATGTGTAAATTAGTCTACTTTATTTTCTTTTTAAGAATTTATTATTATTTCTTTGCATAAAAATTTGAGGTTTTGGGTAGTAAAAATAAATTAAAAAAATTTAAAGAAAACGACAATTTTAATAATGTCTTTCAACCAACTAGAGAGGAATTACTTTCTAATTCTTTTGAATTTAAGGGAAGTTGGTCTGAAAAAATATTCAATAATAGTAATCCAATTATTTTAGAGTTAGGATGTGGTAAAGGAGAGTACTCAGTAGAACTTGCAAAAAACAATCCTAATATAAATTTTATTGGTATCGACATTAAAGGTGCAAGATTTTGGAGAGGGGCAAAAACCGCAATAGAAAATAAAATTATCAATGTTAAATTTATTAGAGCCCAAATAGAACTTGTAGAATGTCTTTTCGAAAAAAATGAAATATCTGAAATATGGATTACATTTCCAGACCCTCAAATTACTTATAAAAGAACAAAACATAGACTAACCAATTTGGATTTTTTAAATAAATACAAAATAATATTAAATAATGACGGATTTGTAAATCTTAAAACAGATAGTGAATTTTTGCATGGTTACACTCTAGGCCTTTTACAAGCTATGGATGGCGCTGAAATAATATATTCAAATCACGATATTTATAAAAGAGAAGGTAGTCCAAAAGAGGTGACAGATATAAAAACTCATTACGAATCCTTATTTTTAAAAGAAGACAAGCCTATCACATATATTAAATTTAAAATCCAATAACTTGAAGTCTAGTCAAGATAATTTTTTTCAAAAGGTTTATTCGGTAGTTAAATTAATCCCTTATGGAAGAGTTACAAATTACGGGTCCATTGCTAAATACTTAGGTTCTGCAAAAAGTTCAAGAGCTGTAGGCTATGCAATGAATTCCTCACATAATATGTCAGAAATCCCTGCTCATAGAGTTGTTAATAGAGTCGGTTTACTAACTGGAAAGCATCATTTTTTTGGCTCTAATTTAATGAAGGAACTTCTAGAAAATGAGGGGATTTGTATAGTTGATAATAAGGTGTTAAATTTTGATACTTTATACTGGGATCCTAGTATTGAACTATAAGTCTAATACATTTATTAAAATCAAGTTTTCGCACTATATTTGCATAAATAACAATAGACTTTGAAAATTAGTAAAACTGAAATACTTAAAAGACTTCAAGATGCAAATATTGACAATTGTATTTTTGTTAATCTTGTTAATTTTTCTAATGAAATTATTTTAGATGTAAATATTTCTAATCCTACACTTCAGGCTAAGAAAAAAGCTGAATTGGAGATTAAGGAATCTTTAAATTCTGAACTAAGTTCAGGAATTAAAGTAAAAATTAATTTCAAGAAAACTTCTGCTGACAAGCCAATTAAAAAAATAGAATCAAAAAAAATATCGGGAATTAAAAATATTATTGCTATTGCTTCAGGTAAGGGTGGTGTTGGTAAATCTACTGTAACTTCGAACTTATCTGTTTCACTTGCGAAAATGGGATTTAAAGTAGGTCTACTAGATGCAGATATTTATGGTCCTTCTATTCCTATAATGTTTGATATTGTAGACGAAAGGCCAAAATCAGTATTAGTAGATGGTAAAAGTAAAATGGAACCCGTTACTAACTATGGAGTAAAAATACTTTCTATTGGTTTTTTCACTAAACCAGATCAAGCTGTAATATGGAGAGGTCCCATGGCCTCTAAGGCTTTAAACCAAATGATTTTTGATGCTAATTGGGGTGAGTTAGACTTTTTAGTCATAGACTTACCGCCAGGAACTGGAGATATTCATTTAAGTATATTACAAGCATTACCAATTACAGGTGCTGTCATTGTCAGTACTCCTCAAAATGTTGCTTTAGCAGATGCTAAAAAAGGAGTTGCTATGTTTAAACAAGAACTAATCAATGTACCTGTCTTAGGTATTGTAGAAAACATGTCTTATTTTACACCTGAGGAACTTCCAAATAATAAATATTATTTATTTGGAAAAGATGGAGCCAAGAATTTAGCAGAGGATTTAAAGGTTCCCTTTTTAGGCTGTATCCCTATTGAGCAAAGTGTTAGAGAAGCAGGTGATTTTGGAAGACCTGTAGCTATGCAAGAGGATACAGAGGTTAGTAAAGACCTTAAGGTTATTACACGAAAGATTGTCGCTGAAGTAGTCAAAAGAAACAAAGACCTTCCAGATTCAGAAGCAATTAAAATTACAACCATGGCAGGTTGTTCAGCAGTTAACAAATAAATTAATTATTATGTCTGACACTATTAAAGAAAAAATTGAAAATGCCTTAGACGAAATTAGACCATTTCTCCAAAGAGATGGTGGTAATATTTCGCTTATTGAAATCAATAACAGTACTGTTAAGGTCAGGCTAGAAGGAGCTTGTTCTACGTGCAGTATAAATCAAATGACACTAAAGTCAGGAGTTGAAATGACTATAAAAAAACATGCTCCAGAAATTGAGAATGTAATTAATATTGAATCTTAAATGGTAAAGTCTGATATTCTAATTATTGGAGCAGGCCCCGTTGGTCTATTTGCCGTTTTTGAAGCAGGTCTGTTAAAAATGAAATGTCATTTAATTGATATTTTACCTAAACCAGGAGGGCAGTGTTCTGAAATATACCCTAAAAAACCCATATATGATATTCCAGCTTACCCTGAGATATTAGCAGATGATTTAGTTGATAAATTAATGGAACAGTGTTCTCAATTTCAACCTGGATTTACTTTAGGAGAAAGAGCAATGACCATTGATAAACAAGAAGATAATTCCTTTATCGTAACAACAGATAAAGGAACTAAGCATACAGCGCCAGTAGTTGTTATTGCTGGAGGACTAGGGAGTTTTGAACCTAGAAAACCACTTATAGATAATATTAGTAAATTTGAAGGATTTGGTCTTGAGTATTTCATTAAAGAACCTAACTTATTTAAGGATAAAAAGATAGTGATTGCTGGTGGAGGTGATTCTGCACTCGATTGGGCAGTTGTCTTATGTAAAATAGCATCGGAGGTTACCTTAATACATAGGAGAAATGAATTTAGAGGAGCTCTTGACTCAGTAGATAAAGTTCAGCAATTAAAGAATTTGGATAAAATCAAAATTATTACTCCAGCTGAAGTGATTGGTTTAAATGGAGAAAACAATTTAGAGTCAATTACTATTCAAAACTCTGATAAATCTACACAGGATATTCAGACTGATTTTTTCATTCCGCTTTTTGGTCTCTCACCAAAACTTGGTCCGATTTCTAGTTGGGGTCTAGATATTGAAAAAAATGCAATCAAAGTAAATAATTCTTTAGATTATCAAACTAATATTCCTGGAATTTATGCAATCGGAGATGTTAATACTTACCCAGGGAAACTTAAATTAATATTGTGTGGATTTCATGAAGCGGCTTTAATGTGTCAATCTGCTTTCAAGATTTTAAACCCTAACAAAAAATTCCTTTTAAAGTATACTACAGTTTCAGGTGTTGAAGGATTTGATGGGTCGCATAAAAAGGCCGTAAAAGCTGTTATTAAAACTATTTCATAGTGAGTGAAAATGACATAAATATATTTATTACTGATAGAAAAGGTACTATTCATGATGTAATTGCACCTACAGACATGTCTATAAATTTAATGGAATTAATTAAAATTCACGAAATTGAAAATGAAGCTTCAATTGGAGTGTGTGGAGGAATGGCTATGTGTGCTTCTTGTCAATGTTATATAGAGTCTGAACATGATTTGATACCAAAATCTGATGATGAAGAGGCGATGTTATCAGAGGCTTTTTATTTAGAAAAAAACAGCAGATTGTCTTGTCAAATTCCTATATCAACTAACCTTGATAATTTAAGAATAAAAATAGCACCTGAAAGTTAATCTAGTAGTTTATATATCGCTTCAGGAAAAATTCTCTCAACAAATTTCTTATAAGCAATTCCTGATGGATGAAGGTTATCACTAGCAACTAATTCTGGCATAGTTAAACCAAGCCTAGTTATATCTGTTATATTAATATATGTGATATTATTTTCTAAACAATAGTTTTCTGCAAAACTGTTATACATATCGATTTCTTGGCTAGTAATAGATGGATTTGGCCCTGATTGTCCATAAGGAGTAAACGCATAATCAGGAATCGAGATAACGATAACATCTGAGTTACTTTGTGATTTAGTAAGTGAAATAGCGGTATTTACTAATTCAGGAAACTCTTCTTCATAAACTTCAAAAGGTTTATTTTGATATTGATTATTTACCCCAATCAATAAAGTTACTAAATCGTTATTTTTAAAAATATTATCTAAACTGTCGTTTTCAATTATTGGTTCTAAGTTATTAATTAAAGAAGTTGTCGTCCAGCCTGTGACTGCAATAATTTCAACATTTATAGTATCTCTGCTTAATTCGATTTGAAGTGAGTCTTTTAATTGTATTGGAAAGTTACATTCATCACAAACACTCTGACCAATAGTATAACTATCTCCTAAGGAGAGTATTTTGTAATTAGTCGGAAAAATACCCATGTCTTCTGCGTCTTGAAAAATATCACAACTATATACACTAAAAATAATAATGTATGCGATTATTTTTTTCATTTAAACTAAAACCTTTTTATTTATAATAATACTTTCAATTGAGTTCCATAACCCAATCCTTTTTTTTAGTGCTTCTACAGAAACCTCTTCAATTTCTTGCCATTTTTCTGGATCATTTCCTGCTAATTCTGTGACCATTTCCAGAGCCATAGGTCCATGTTCATCTTCATCTAATTCAATATGTCTTTCAAAGTAGTATATTAATTTTGAAATATCTTGATCAGGAAAATTCTTTTGAAAGTTTTTTAATATTGCTGTAAACATACTTGGAATAAGGTTTTCTCTACCAAATGTGAAAGCTGCTGCAACTTTATGAGGTTTTCCTTCTTCAATTATCTTAAACGTGAATTCTAAAAAATATTTAACCTCTTTTGGGACGTTTAAAGAATTAATTGCACTAAAAATATCTTCATTCTTTAATTTATTCAAGAATAAATCAATATCATTAGTATCTGCTCCAAAACTTTTGATAGCTTCTAAGTATAGCTCGTAATGACTCTTTCTTTCACCAACTTGATTAATATCCGTTTCTTCAGCAAGAACAATTTCATTAATTAAATATGCAGTTTTTGAATTTTTATTCGGTAACCAGGGAGTATTTGTACATGTTAATTGTGATTGTAATGATTTCAAAAGTGACATAAAATCCCAAACTGCAAAAATATGAGTCTCTACAAATTTTTGTAAATCATTTATATTCTTAATTTTTGAGTACAAGCTGTGATTTAGTAAATCTTCTCTTAATAATTGAATTGATTGATTGATTTGATCAACTGACATTTAAGTTTATTTAAATGCGTTTAAACCTGTGATATCTAAGCCAGTGATTAGTAGATGAATGTCATGAGTTCCTTCATAAGTTATTACACTTTCTAAATTCATCATATGTCTCATTATAGAATATTCGCCTGATATTCCCATACCACCTAAAATTTGTCTTGATTCCCTTGCAATTTTAATAGCCATTTCTACATTATTCCTTTTAGCCATTGATATCTGGGCAGTAGTTGCCTTACCTTTATTCTTTAAATCACCTAATCTCCAAGCCAATAATTGAGCTTTTGTTATTTCGGTAATCATTTCAGATAATTTTTTTTGCTGCAGTTGAAATCCACCTATCGGTTTTCCAAATTGTATTCTTTCCTTTGAGTATCTCAATGCAGTATCATAACAATCCATGGCAGCTCCAATTGCACCCCATGCAATTCCGTACCTAGCAGAATCTAAACAACCTAGGGGAGCGCCAAGTCCAGATTTATTGGGTAAAATATTTTCCTTTGGAACTTTTACATTGTCAAATATTAATTCACCTGTTGAACTTGCCCTTAGAGACCATTTGTTATGCGTTTCGGGCGTAGAAAATCCTTCCATACCTCTTTCCACGATTAATCCGTGTATTCTACCTTCTTCATTTTTGGCCCATACAATTGCAACTTGAGCAATTGGTGAGTTTGAAATCCACATTTTAGCTCCATTTAGTAAATAGTGATCTCCTTTATCTTTAAAATTCGTCACCATACCTGAGGGATTAGACCCATGGTCAGGTTCAGTTAATCCAAAACATCCCATCCACTCGCCAGAGGCTAGTTTAGGTAAAAACTTCATTTTTTGTTCTTCGTTTCCATATTTCCATATTGGGAACATTACAAGTGAAGATTGAACAGAGGCTGTTGACCTAACTCCAGAATCTCCTCTTTCTATTTCTTGCATAATCAATCCATAAGAAATATAATCTAGTCCAGCACCACCATACTCTTCAGGGATGTATGGTCCAAACGCACCAATATTTGCTAAACCACTTACAATTTGAGTAGGGAACTCAGCTTTTTGAGCGTACTCTTCAATAATTGGACTAACATCTCTTTTCACCCACTCTCTAGCTGCATCACGAACTAATAAGTGCTCTTCAGTTAGTAATTCATCTAAATTATAATAATCTGGAGCTTCAAATAAATCTGGTTTCATAAATGTTTTATTTTGTTTTACAAAAATAAACAAAGCTTGTTAATTTATAGTATTCGAGATAATTTTTTTTTACTATTAAGCCAAGAAATTAAGTAGCTAATATTTTTGATAATAAGTAATGAAAATGATGAACTCCTTTTTCTTTTGTAGCGGAATACCTTCCAGATTTGTAAAAAGCTGAGTTTATTCCTTTCTGTACGTTCTGGACTACAAACTCATCTTCCTTTTCAACTTTACCTAAATCACTTCCTGCGCCTTGGTTTAGTTTAGATTTATCAAATACATAAGATCTAAATTCAATTTTAGTCAATTTTATTCCAACGGGTTTTACAATATTAATTGATAGTCCCCAAGGGTAAAAATTAAACATCATATTTGGAAATATCCAAAAATAATATGCGGCAATATTTTTACCATAATCTTTGTGATTTTTTGGAAAAATGAAGCAATCATCTTTTTGATTGCTGTAGCCGATTTGCAGATTGCAATGCTCATAGATTTCAGTTTCGTAGCTGTTATAATCTAGTATTTCGTTTAAATCTTTGTGAACAAAAGGAACGTGAAAGCCTTCTAAATAATTATCACAATATAAAGCCCAGTGAGCATCAATTGAAAAATCTTGAGAAAGAGAAGAGTCAAATAATGATTTATTTAAGGGTAAAAACCCAACCCTGCTTTCCATAATATCAATCACTTTATTAAAGTCAATAATTGGATTAATACCAACAAAAATTAATTTATTCCAAGTTTTTACTGAGTAACTATGAAGGTTGTCACATTGTCTTGGAAAATCTTTAGTTTGTTCAAAGTCAGGCATAAACTCAAAATCTCCATTATTATTAAATCTTCTTCCGTGGTACATGCATCTTATCTTCGTTGATTTACACGGCTCTAAAATTAGTAAGTTACCTCTATGAGTACAAACATTTGACAAACACATTATACTATCATTAACTTTTTTAGACAGCAATAAAGGTTCATCTAAATATTCTTCTAATAGCACAAATGGGTGTAGAGAGTTTTTTTCTTTAACTAAGTTTTCATCTCCAATCCAATGCCAACTTTTTAAAAATATTTTTTCTTTAATTAATTCAAATAACTGAGGGTTTTTATAAAAACTTGCGGGCAAAGTTTCTGCTTTGCTAATATCAGAGTTAATATTGAAGTTTAAATTCATTTATTTTGAGTGATTATTAATGCAAGTTAAATTATTTTTTATGAATTTATATACAGATCTATAAGGCCATCTGGAGTTTTTACTATTATTTGTGACTTTAATCTATCTACTTTTTTTATAAATTCATCATGTATTGGTATTAACACTTCTTCATTTTTGTGATTAACAATAAAAAGATCTTGAGAGTTATTTTCTCTGATACTAGTTATCTTTCCTATTTCTCCAAAAACATCATCGATAATTGTAAAATCTATTACCTCGTGATAATAAAACTTATTTCCACTTAATACTGGTAAATGGCTTAAAGGTAAAAACACATCACTATTAATTATTTTGTTTGCTTCAACTTCATTACTTATTCCTTCAAATTTCAATCTAAGTACATTTTCCTTATGGAATCTAATTATTTCTATGTTATAAATGTTTAGCTTATTATCATGAAAAATAAATAGAGTTTTAATTTTTTTATATAAGTCTGGTTGATCCGTATCAATTTTGACTAACACCTCCCCTTTGAAGCTGAACTTTTTAGTAACTTTTCCTAAGTAGTAATAATCTTTCATATAAAAAAACCTGCTAATTTTGGTTAGCAGGTTATAAATGTATTAAATGTTTTTTTAAAAATACTTTATTTTTCAGTAGCAGGAGCTTCTTCAG
>Ga0209384_1000242_pt1 | contig 37846 bp, 32 predicted proteins | sample CoawatmetaG05DNA_FD_187511 | JGI IMG/M metagenome (GOLD analysis project Ga0209384, IMG submission 187511) | Marine microbial communities from the West Antarctic Peninsula - Coastal water metaG058-DNA (SPAdes) (version 2) | ecosystem: Environmental > Aquatic > Marine > Coastal ... | reverse complement strand
GCTGAATCCTAAGGGTGGAGATAACCCTATATTTGTTGAGACTAAATCGTATGCTAATGGAGAAACATGGACTAATACATGGTTTAGATGGTCAGCAGTTGGTAAATCAAGTGGAAAATTAATTGAAATTCCTGCTAACTTAAATTTCAGATGGGAAAATGGCGAGATAGTTGAAGAAGTACATTTATTTGATCCTGCTTTAATGATTGAAGAAATAGCATTAATTCCAGCACAAGTAAAAATGATGCAAATCGAAGAGTAAAATAATTGTTTGGAATTTTATATTAAAAGCTCTAATTAGTTAGGGCTTTTTTTATATCTAAATTTATTTAAAAAGAAATTTAGATATTTTTCCATTTCCAGATGCATAAGCAATTGAGTCATTATAAAACCTAAATGAATAGTAACCTTCACTGCTTAGGTTTGTCCATGAATCACCTGCGTCGCTAGAGTAATCAACGCCATTAAAACCTAATGAAACAAGTCCTAATCCCTTTGAGTTAGGTACATATTGAACACAGCTTCTATAACCTGGGTTTTGATTTTCGGCAACAACAGTCCAAGTCAACCCTCCATCTGTGGTTCTAATTTTATTATTAGAGTTAATAAGTGGTTTTGTATAATCTCCCCCAATAGCAAATCCATTTTTTTGATCATAAAAATCAATACTAAAAATACCAGTAGTTGATTCCCCTTGAATAATTGGAGTTTCAATGACTTTCCAATCTTTACCTTTATTATTTGAATAATAAACCCTACTATTAATCCCACCTGTTGCTAGCCAAATATTATCCCCTTTAACAGAGATATTAGTATCACTAGCCGCAAAAAAACCTTCTCCCTCTTCTATATTTAAAAATTTACTACAATCCTGCTTAATCCAAGAATCACCACCATCTCGAGTTATTAAAATATTTATGCATTTTTCAGTAAAATCACCAACAACGATTCCTTCGTTATCATTCCAAAAATGCATTGAATCATAAAAAACTTTTTCATGGATTTCTCTATAAACAACTACTCCGTCTTTAAAAAGAAGAGCCGGGTTTGCAATAGAAATTGCAAAAATATGATCCTTAGTAATTGCTAGAGATCTAAAATTAGGATATTCAATTGAATCCTCATTAGAGCTGTATTGTTCTTGCTTTATTAATTTAGTAGAACTAATATCAAATGAATATATTGATCCTGAAGAACTAGCACCATAAACCATATTGTTTTTGATTTCAATTGCTCTAATGTTTATTGTAGAGTCCAACAAAATATGATTGATTTCCAAACTAGTAAAAGGCTTAGTTTCATTTAAATTAGAATCGTTACAACTAATTAATAAAATAATTAAACTTATTAAAAAAAAGAGTTTAAAAAGAAGTGGTTTATAAAACATGATTATTAAAATTGTATAATTAAATTTATAACAATTAAAGTTATATTTAATTTAACACACAATTATGATTGTAAAAGATGCAAACAATAATGAGTTGAAAAATGGAGACACTGTAAAGCTAATTAAAGATCTGAAACTAAAAGGCACCTCCACTACCCTTAAAAGAGGAACAACAGTTAAAAACATTAAACTTACTGACAGCGAAAGTGAAATTGATTGTAGAGTAAACAAAATGAGTATTGTGCTTAAAACAGAATTTGTAAAAAAATAATATTAATTAATATGAAAAAAACAATACTCACATTTATTTCCATAATATTATTTTATTCCTGTTCTAATAACACAGAAAAACCTAGAATTGCTATTGCTGGTCTAGCTATCGAGTCTAGTACATTCTCACCTGCTTTTACTAACGAACAAGATTTTAAATCTAGAGTTGGAGAAGATGTTTTTTCATATTACCCATTTTTACAAAAAGACTCTATAAATAGAGCTCGTGCCAACTGGATTCCTACTCTAAGAGGACATGCTCTTCCAGGCGGAATAGTGACTAAAGAGGCTTATGAAACTTTAGTTCAAAAAACATTAAAAATGTTAGAAGAGAATTTGCCTTACGATGGGTTATTTTTTGATATTCATGGAGCTATGAGTGTAGTAGGACTTGATGATCCTGAGGGAGATTTTATAAAAAGAATAAGAGGCGTTGTTGGATATAACACCTTAATTTCAACTTCAATGGACCTACATGGAAATGTATCCTATGACTTAACAAAAGAAACAGACTTAATCACCTGTTATCGTATGGCCCCTCATGAAGATGCATTAGAATCTAAAAAAAGAGCGGTTGAAAACTTGCTTGAAAGACTAGAAAACGGGAAAGGGAAACCACTTTACAAAGCTAGAATTGAAATCCCTATTCTATTACCTGGTGAAAAAACTAGTACTAGAATTGAACCAGGAAAAAGTCTTTACGCAAAAGTTGAGCCCACATCTAAAAATAATGGAGTTATTGATGCTGCAATATGGATCGGATATGCATGGGCAGATGAACCTAGAAATCATGGGGTTGTAATTGTTACTGGGGATGATAAAGAATCCGTAAATAAATCTGCTGAATACCTAGCCAAAAGCTTTTGGGAAGTAAGAAATCAATTTGAGTTTGTTGCACCCGTTGGAAGTTTAAATGAAAGCTTAGACTTAGCTATAAACAGTAATTCAAAGCCTTTTATAATAAGTGACATGGGTGATAATCCAACAGCAGGTGGCGCAGGAGATGTAACATGGACTTTAAAAGAGCTATTAAAAAGAGAAGAATTTAAGAACCCTGATGGTCCATCTTTAATTTACGCTTCAATACCTGGTCCAAAATTAATAAAGAAAGCGGCTGGGCTTAAGGTTGGATCTTATATTGAAGCTTATGTAGGCGCCGAAGTTGACAACCGTTACGCTGATCCAATAAATCTAAAAGGAATTATACAATCAATAAAACAGGGCGACAAATATGCAGAAACAGAAATAGTTGTTAAAACAGGAAGTATTTCAGTTATTGTCACAAAAAAAAGAAAGCCATATCATTATGAAAAAGATTTCACAGATTTAGATTTAAATCCACGTTTATCAGATATTTTAATTGTAAAAATAGGATACTTAGTTCCCGAATTATATAACATTAATAAAGGATGGATTATGGCCCTTACACCTGGTGGCGTTGACCAAGATCTTGGTAGACTAGGCTATAAGAGAATTAAAAGACCTATGTTTCCTCTTGACGATTTTATTGAAGAACCTGATTTAAGTTCTCAACTTGTTCCAGTTTCAAAATGATTTTATTTTTTGGATAAAACAGAAAATAAAAATTCCTGAGTAGTTTTAAAAGGAGTTGAGTGATTTGAAAGTTGATAATTTAATAGATTAAAGTGTTTATTAAAAACATCATTTACTGATTTTTGATTATATCTAGACACTTCAAGTCCACTACATTTTAAAGGGCCATCGCTTGAAAATGTACCTAAAACTATTTTACCTTTGATATTTAAAGATGAATTAGCTAAATCTACATAGTTATTTATTTGGATTGGGTCCTTTAAAAAATGAAATGCAGCTCTATCGTGCCATACATCATACTTTTCTTCTGTTTTAAAATCATTAATATCAGAAACAATCCAATTTATTTTATTTGATCTTATCCCCAATCTATTTTGTGCTTTTTCTATAGATTTTTTAGAAATATCTAAAACATCGATATTATTGAAACCTAAATCTAGCAAATTATCTACTAACCTACTTTCTCCAGCTCCAATATCAATGATTTTGGAATTTAAGTTCAAATTCAATGATCTAATAATTTCTAATGAAATATTTGGAACTTTTTGATACCAACTCACCTCATTTTCATTTTTTTGATTATACACGTTTTCCCAATGAAGTTTCATTTTATTTTCCATAATTATTAAAATTATGAATAAAAAAACAGATATATCCCATAATTTAACTTAAATTCGCTGGAAATTTAATAAATAATATAATATGAAAAATGGAATTGTAAAATTCTTCAACGGATCAAAAGGTTATGGTTTTATCAAAGAAGACGGTATTGAAAAAGATCATTTTGTTCACGTTTCAGGGCTAATTGACAGAATCGATGAAAACGATAAAGTTGAATTTGAACTAGAAGAAGGTCCAAAAGGATTAAGTGCTATCAACGTTAAGAAAATAGACTAATTTTTTTAAGAAGCACCGGTTTAGTTATTTAATTCAAGAGATTTAAATAACAAAATGCAAACGACTATTTCTATTAAAAGAAATAGTCGTTTTTTTTTATGATAAATTTTAAGTGTGAGTTAATATTTTAATCTATTTCTACCTTCTTAGTTACTAGATAAATACCAAGAAAAATTAAAAGCATTCCAAAAACATTTATTAAAGTTAAAGTGTCACTTTTTGTTCCAACTGCATAAACTATCCCTACTATAGGCTGTAAGTAAATAAATGAACTTACTGAAGATGCAGTTAAATTTTTTAATGCATAGGCATTTAATAAATAGGTAAAGAAAGTAGTTCCTACAATAACATATATAATAGGAAGAATAGCATCATAAAGAGGGAGTGCAACAAAGTTAATGTTGATAAAATCATTGTAAGTTATTGGTAAATTTATTATAAAACCTATAGTAAAAAGCCATTTCAGTAGAGTAATAATATCATACTTTGCAATCATTGGTTTTATTAGAACTAAATACAATCCGTAAGAGGCAGAATTTAAAATAAATAAAGAATTTCCTAATGGAATGTTAGGAGCATTCATGCCAGATTTAGCTGTGTAAAGAATCAAAATTAATGCTCCAATAAAACCTGCAATAATTCCAACAGCTTTCATTAACCTGATCTTTTCTTTTAAAATTAAAGCAGAAAAAATAAAAACTAAAATTGGAGCAAGAGTAATTAAAACTGAACTGTTTACTGGTGTTGATAATTCTAAACCTTTAAAAAATGCAAGCATATTTATAACCATTCCAAGAAAAGAACATAAAACTATTCTAGGCCAGTCTTTTTTTTCAATTGATTTTCCTTTAAAAAACAAGCTTAAAGTCCAAAATAACAAAGAAGCACCCAATACTCTTAAAAAAATAAAACCAAAAGGTTCAATGTAAGTAGGCATAACATTTTTGGCAATAGTATGGTTGAAACCATAAATAAGAGTTGCCCCAAATGCTGCTAAAAAACCTAAATTTCTTTTGTTCAAATTTTGTTATTTTTGAATTTTATAATTCCAGTAAAATTAATCTAATTAACACATAATCTTCTTAATTCATGAAAAAAATATTTTTATTAGCTTTCCCCCTGTTAATACTGTTTATATCTTGTCAAAAAACTGACTATGAGACCGTTGTTAAAGATGATGATTTTAGATCTACAATAAGTTCTGGAAACTTTGTGAAACTAAGTAAAGGCCACACCTACTATGAGTTAGCTAATGACAACAAAGAAAAGACGTTAGTTTTTATACATGGATTCTCTGTTCCTTCATACATATGGGATGAAACTTTTAATGCTGCAAAAAATAAAGGATATAAAGTAATTAGGTTGGATTTATTTGGAAGAGGCTACTCAGATAATCCGAATACTGATTATACAGATGATTTATTTGCTAATCAGGTTATTGAACTATTAAATCATTTAGAAATCAATAAGGCGACATTTTTAGGTCTTTCTAACGGAGGAAGAGTTATTTCTAAACTAGCTTCTATGAAACCAAACTTAGTTGAAAAATTAATTTATGTTTCGGCATCAAGTTTTTATGATAGCCCTGAAATAAGCAACAATAATGTTACTGAAAAAGAAGTTCAAGATTTTATAACCAAAAATTACCCAACTATCTCAAGTGGTCAATTACTTGATTTTAAATATCCTGAAAACTATCCAAATTGGGAAAACAGGTATGAGAAACTTTTAAATTATAAAGGGTTTGCTAGAGCTTTAATCTCTACAAGAAAAAATCATATTAATCTAAATAAAGAAAATTTACTAATTAGTGAGATTAATCTTCCGGTATACACAATATGGGGAGATAGTGACTTAGCTGTAGTATATAATGATTTTAAAGAAAATTTAAATAAGGTTTTACCTAACAGGTTTGAATATTTTGTTCCAAATTCTGGACACCTCCCTAATATTGAAAACAAATCTAATTTCGAAAACTATCTCTTTGACGTAGTTTTAAAAAAAATCAACTAATTTATAATAAATAACTATTGGATTGGCATAAAAAACTTACTGAAAAAACATTGAAAGACTATGGAATTAGTAATTACTCAGCCTTGTGGTTATCATTTTTAAAAGGATTAATTATTGGAGCAGCAGTAGTTTATTACTTTTTTGTTTTTTGATCTTCTTCTCCAAACAAGGAAGGTTCTTTTTGTTTTATTAAATATCCATTCTTTCTAATGTGATCAGGATAATTAAATTCAGGAATATAGATACCAGAATTAACTTCAAGCCAATCTGCTATTAAATGTCTGTGACAAAATTTTGTTTTCCCACAATGGCACATAATAATCGGCTCGTGATCTCCTGTGATGAAGTTCAAATGCTCTAATACACTTTTAGGATCTAATTCTTTAAGCTGTTCTTTAAATTCAATTACAAATTTGTCTTCATCAATTGTTTTATTTTCAAATTTCTCTAGCAATTTCCAATTAGGTGCTAAAGCTTTGTATTCAAAACTAACTTCAGACAAATTTGAAGGGTAAAGAGAAACAGAAACTGCCCCCTCTAATTCGTGTTTATTTAATATTTTAAAATTAGATGTTTTGATAAAATTAATTTATAAATAATTTTTAATGCTTTTAAAATCAGTTCTATAATACAATATATTAAAAGTTAATTAAAATATCAAATATTCAAACATTCAACATTATACTTATCAAATTACCAATAAATAATAGTATGGAATGTCATATAAGTGAAATATTTAAGGGAAAAAGCTTTTAATATTAACAATAATTTAACATATTTGTGTATAATCAAAAATTAATATATGAAAAAACTAAACTTTTTCCTGACATTATCATTGTTGATGGTGTCTGTTTGGGGTTTCGCACAACAAGTTATTATCACTGGTAATGTTTCAGATGATAGTAGCTTTGCATTGCCCGGAGCTACAGTAATTGTGAATGGTACATCAAATGGTGTAACATCTGATTTTGACGGAAACTACTCTATCACGGCAAGTGTTGGAGATGTTCTAGTCTTTAGCTATGTAGGATTTGATAGCTATTCTGTAACTATTGGAAATTCCACAAAAATCAATGTTTCTCTTTCCTCAAGTAATGAACTTGAAGAGGTAGTGGTAACAGGTATTACTACTAGAGATCGTAAAAGATTAACTAGTAGCTCTGTTGTTGTTAGCTCTGAGCTTATTGAAGGTATAGCACTTAGCTCGCCGGATCAAGCACTTCAAGGACGTGTTGCTGGTTTAAGAGTTACAACATCATCAGGTACGCCTGGTGCGCCACAAGAAATTAGAATTAGAGGAGAAGGTTCAATATCTGGATCAAATTCACCTTTATTTGTAATAGACGGTGTTCCAGTAAATAACAGTACTATTAGTCCGTTATTAACTGACATGGGTATCTTATCCATGATTAATGCTTCAGACATTGAAAGTATTACAGTTCTTAAAGATGCTTCTGCAACTGCTCCTTATGGTGCAAGAGGTTCAAACGGAGTTATTGTAATTACTACAAAGACTGGTGCTGCTGGCGAGGTTAAATATAACTTAACTACTCAGTATGGTTTTCAAAACTACGCTTTAGATGAGCGAAGAATGTTAACTGGAAACGAGAGGCTTGAACTTGGAGCTGAAACAATCATTAATGATTTTGGCTGGGATAAAGATAGAGCAACTAACTATGCTCTAGCAAATTTTGCTGGTGCTGCTGCTTGGGATGCTGGTGGAAGAGTTGATGGTAACTGGGAAGAACTTATTAAAGTAAAAGATGCTCCTTATCAATCTTATGACCTGTCAGCTTCTGGAGGTTCTGCTCAAGAAAACTTTAGAATGTCTGTTGGATACAAAAATACTGTTGGTACATCGGTCGGTACAGATTTTGAAAGTATAAGTGGATCTTTTACATATAGAAGAAAAGCTGGTAAAGTTGATATCATTACAAGTAACAGAGTTAGTAACTCAGTTCAAAATGGTATTCATGAAGGAGGTTCTTATTTTGGAGCTCCTCAAGCAAACAGACTTTTTATGAGTCCGTTTCAACAACCAAAAAATCCTGATGGAACATATAATATCAACCTAACAACTAGTGTATTTAATACACTTTATTTAGCTGAGAAAAATATTCAGCAAAATGATGGTACTAGATTTCTTTCTAATACTACAGTAAATTATAAGTTTACTGATGACATTAAATTTAGTACAAGAGTTGCTCTTGACTATGTTTTAGGTGCTTCTCACGAATATAGAAATCAATTTCACGGAGATGCAAAAGGGGACAACGGTTATTCTTATCAAAGCACAAATAGAACACAGACTATAGCTTTCACTAATACCTTATCATATGATAAGAATATTAATGATGTACACTTTATTTCTGCTACAGCTCAAATGGAATGGCAAAAAAACAAAAGCACAACTAACTCATCTTCTGGTGAAAATGTTGCTGCTGAAGGACTTTACTACGTAGGTAGTTTTGGTACAAACCAGAGTGCTTTTGGTGGATTGAGCGATTGGAAACAAATTTCTTATTTAGGTTTAGTAAATTATTCTTACATGGATAAGTATATCGCTGATTTTTCTTTTAAAAATGAAGGTTCTTCTAGGTTTGCTTTAGGATACAGATTCGGAAATTTCTGGTCTGCAGGAGTTGCTTGGAATATTACCAATGAAGATTTTTTATCTGATAATAAAGTGGTTAACAACTTAAAGTTTAGAGCTTCTATTGGAGAAACAGGAAGTAACAGTGTTGGATTAAACGCTTACCAGTCCCTATTTGGATACGGTAATAGTTATAATGATCAAGGTGCTGTATACCCATCTTCTTTTGGAAATTTACTTTTATCATGGGAAAAACAAACACTTTATGATATAGGTCTTGATTTTGGTTTATTTGATAATAGAGTCACTGGTTCTCTTGGATATTACAATAGAAATACAAATGACTTACTTCAAAGTGTTCCATTATCAACAACTACAGGTCACAGTGGACAAACACAAAATGTAGGTGAGGTTGAAAATAAAGGAATAGAGGTTGAATTATCGGCAGACATCCTTAGACTAGGAGACTTCTCTTGGAATGTCTATGGAAATTATGCTACTAATGATAACTCGGTTATTGCCTTAGCAAAAGATTCTCAAGGAAACGATCTTAACTTAGATGGATCTTACAACAGAACAAGAGCTGGTGAAGCGATTGGTGTTTGGTACATAAGAGGTTGGGCTGGAGTAGACTCTGCAACAGGTGACCCTCGTTACTATAAAGGTGGTGCTACAGATCCAAGTATGGAAATTGTAAACTCCTACGGAGAATCTTCACAAGCTGTTCAAGGAGGAAGAATTCCTGAATTTTCTGGAGGACTAGGTACTAGATTAAGTTTCAAGAATTTTTATGTAGATGGTAACTTATACTTTGCAGGTGGACATAAGGTATTTGAAAGATGGAGTTGGTATACAGAATCTACTAGCTTACTTTCAACTAGATATTACCAAGGTGCTGCCAAGTTAATGGATAGATGGCAAAAACCAGGTGATATTACTGATGTTCCTAGAATGAGATGGAGTACAAGTACTTCTGGTACTGGATCTGGAACAACAACTAGGTTCTTACACGACGGTGATTTCGTGAGATTAAGAGATGTAGTTATGGGATACAATCTTCCTAAAGCTACTGCTAACAAATTAGGTTTAGATAACGTAGGTTTTAGCGTTAGAGGACTTAACTTATTTACTTGGGTGAAAGATCCTGATTTAACAGTTGATCCTGAGATTAGAAACAGTGGTTCGTTTGAAATATACACACCACCATTGAAGTCTATTTCATTAGGTTTAAACTTAAAATTTTAAGAATATGAAAAATATATATAAATACTTAATGTTATTTGTTGCAGTTACAGTAATTGTTTCATGTAGCGAAGAAGATCTAGAGCCAACATTATCTTTAGATAAAGATTTATCATCTGGTATTACTTCAGCTGGCGATTTAGCCTCTGTTTTAAACAGTGCCTATGATAGAATGTCCGTTTCAGGATATTATGGAAGGAATTTCGTTATAGATGGTGATGTCAGAACTGACAACGGTTATTCAAATGTTAATTCTGGAAGGTTTCAAAGTTCTGGAATGAACTACACTGCTCAAGGAGCTGGACCGTGGGGTTCTATTTATGGCGTAATTGCTATTACTAATATTGTAATAGGCGCTGATATAGCTACTTTATCAGGAAGTGCAACTCAAATTGCCCACACTCAAGGTCAGGCTTATGCCTTAAGAGCATTAGCTCACTTTGATTTACTTAAATCTTACGGTCAGCATTTTATTACTGGTCAAGGTGGTGGTGCAAGTTTGGGAGTTCCATATGTAAAAACATATAAAGATCCTGCAAACTTAACTCCTGCTAGAGGAACTGTAGGTTCAAATGTTGGAGATATAGCTGCAGATTTAACAACTGCAATAGCAATGATGAGTCAATCGTTAGATAGCTCTTCAAGTTACATGACTGTAGCGGGTGCTTATGCTGTTTTAGCTAGAGCAGCTTTATATGCTGGATCAGTTGATCCAAGTTTATATGCAACTGCTGGAACTGCTGCTAAGTGGGTTATTGATAATTCTGGAAGAAGTCCTGTAGGTGCTTCAGGTTTCGCTGCGTCGTATGTAACTGACAATGCAAGTAACTCAATATTAGAACTTGCTTTTTCAGGAACAGATTCAAGAGGAATCAATGGAATTGCTTATATATTAAGAGGAACTTCTTATGGTGATGTTAGAATATTAACTAGAGATGTAGATGCTAACGGAGTAAAAGTTGGTGCTAATCTAGATTTACTTGATATATTAACTGCTGCAGATGTAAGAGGATCAGCTGATATGATTGGTGTCGCTCAAGGTTACCCAACTGTATTAGGTAAGTACCCTACTATGTCTGGAGCTGACAACATTACAATATTAAGAGTTGAGGAAATGCACTTAATATATGCTGAAGCAATGTTAAGAGCTGGAGATGCTGCAACAGCTTTAACATACCTTAACAACATCCCTGCAATTAGAGGATTAGGAGCTGGATACTATGCTTCTGCTACTCTTGAAAACATTCTTTTAGAAAGAAGAAAAGAATTTTATTTTGAAGGATTACGTTATGATGACTTATTAAGAACAGGTCAAGGTATGCCACTTATTGATACTTTTAAACAGTTAAATGATGACCTAACAGGAACACCTCCTGCATATGGAAGTTATAGAACTGCTTATCCAATTGGAACAGGCGAAATGAACGCTAATCCAAATATGGTTGAGAACTACGGATATTAATATCTTAAACTAACCAAGATATAAAATGAAAAAAACCTGCTTAATTGCGGGTTTTTTTTATTTTTAACAATATTACACACACATATGGATCATAAAGAAATAGAGAAAAACTTAAAATTAATTAATAAGAGTTGGGAACTTTTTGAAAACAAATTACGTATCAAAATTCAGTTTACTGACTTTATAACTGCTTTTAATTTCATGAGTGAAATAGCAAAAATAAGTGAAGAGATAAAGCATCATCCCCAATGGACAAACAACTATAATAAATTAGAAATAGTCTTGTGGACACATGACAAACAGGCATTAACTTCTTTAGATTTTGTTCTAGCAAAGAAAATAGATCAAAAAATGCTTGAGTTTAAAGTATCTTAGGGATATAAACGAAATACACTACTGCTAAAGCAAATAATACTGCAAAAAAAACAGCACCTGCAGAAACATCTTTAATTAATCCTATTTTTTTATTGTAATCAGGGTGAATAAAATCTGCTACTTTTTCAATTGCAGAATTTAAAGATTCAGCAGTTAAAACTAAACTAATTGCTAATGAAACAAATAACCATTCAGTATTAGATAAATCAAGGTATCTTCCTCCAATTACAAACAATAAAGCTATAAACAATTGAACCTGAATAGAATGCTCAGTTTTAATTAAATAAAAAGCTCCTTTTACAGAATAATATATGCCTTTAATTCTTCCTGAAATAAATTTAATCATATTACTAATATATAATTAATTTTAATACAGGAGTAACATAATATAACTGTCTAAAACTAAATTTATTGGTACGGTTATTGTATATGGAATAACATGAAAAAACAGACTCTTGTCTTAATTATTTTATTATTGTTTATAAACTTTAATTTTTCTCAAATTAATCCAAATAATATTGAAATTGTTCGTGACAATTACGGAGTCCCACATATTTATGGTAAAACTGACGCAGAGGTTGCTTATGGACTAGCTTGGTCACACTCTGAAGATGATTTTAAAACAATTCAACAAGGTTATCTAGCTGGAAATGGACTACTAAGTAAACACATAGGAATTAAAGGAGCAGGAGCAGATTTTTTAACTCAATTAATTGAATCTAAAGAAACCGTTGACAAGCTTTTTAACACTCTTAGTCTAGATTTTGTAAAGGTGGCTGAAGCCTATGCACAGGGAATTAACAGATATGCTGAATTACACCCTAAAGAGGTTTTAGAAAAATCTTTATTTCCTGTCACTGTAAAAAAAATGCTACGCTTTTCATTTTTACAACTATTTATTTCAAATGAGGCCGGCAGTATAGTTAGCTCTATTGTTTCAAATAATGTCCCCAAACCAAATCCTATTAAAGCGGAAATGAATGGATCCAATGCCTTTGCTTTTAATTCTATTAAAACTGGTAAAAAAGAAACTTACCTGGCTATAAACACACACCAGCCTCTTGATGGACCCTCATCTTGGTATGAAGCGCATTTGATTAGTGAAGAAGGAACTAATATTATCGGAGCTACTTTTGCAGGAGCTCCTACCCTTTTAATAGGAGCTAATCAAAATATAGCATGGGCTCACACTGTAAACTATCCTGACAAAGCAGATGTTTTTGAACTAGAAATGCATCCAACTAAAAAGAGGCATTACCTTGTCGATGGAGAAACTTATAAACTAGAAAAAAAACAAGCCAAACTATATGTTAAATTTTTAGGAATTAGATTTAAGATTAATAAAAAATATTTTACAAGTATATACGGACCTACATTAAAAAATAAAAGTGGTTTTTATTCAGTTAGAACTCCTAGTTTATTTAACATAAAGTCTTTAGAACAGTGGTGGAGAATGAATAAAGCCAATTCATTTACTGAATTTTATAATATCCTTAAAAAGAATAATCTTCCTGGTTATAATATTGGCTATGCTGATAAAAATGATACTATTTTTTATATTTCAAATGGAATTATTCCAAAAAGAAATAATCAATATGATTGGAGAAAAGTAGTTCCGGGAAACACTAAAAAAACACTTTGGAATAGCTACTATAAAACCGAAGAACTCCCTCAAGTATTAAATCCAAAATCTGGTTATATATACAATGCGAATCACAGTCCCTTTAAATCTACTTCAAAGGAGGAAAATCCGCTTGCTGAAAATTTCGCTAAAAACATGGGTTATGAGCTATATGACAATAACAGAAGTACAAGGCTTTATGACTTAATTAATTCTTATGATAAAATTGATTATCAAGATTTTAAAAAAATAAAATACGATAGAACTCTGCCTACTCCATTAAACTACAACTACGTTAATGTGAATGAGTTATTTGAAATGAGCCCCAACGATTATCCTGATATTTCAGACTTACTTTTAGTAATTCAAAACTGGGACAGGGAAGCTAACGCGGAATCATTTGGAGCAGGAGCCTATGCTATGGTCTACTATAATTTAGGAAAATACTACCCTAAACTTAAAGAAGATAAGATTGTAAGTAAAGAAATGTTAGAAGAATGTCTTAAGGAAGTTAAATTAAAAATGATCGAATCTTTCGGAAGCATTAATGTAAGACTCGGGGACTATCAAAAATTAGTTAGAGGAAATAAAGAAATTTCTATCTTTGGAATTCCAGACGTAATAACAGCAATGAGAGGTGTTGATTATAAAGATGGTAAAATAAAAATTACTCATGGTGAGTCCTATATCGAACTAGTGAAGTTTGTAGACGGAAAAGTTGAAATTGAATCTGTTATTTCTTACGGAAGTAGCGATCATGAAGATTCTCCGCATTACAATGATCAAATGGAAATGTATTCTAATTTTGAAACAAAGAAAATGACTTTCAATAAAGAACAAATTTATAAAAATTCTAAAAAAATATATAACCCAAAATAAGCTATGAAATCCAAGATGCTTTTAGTTGCTATTACTATGCTCTTTATAACTAGTTGTAACACTGTTAATAAAGAAGATTCTAAAATCATTGAAGGTGAAATAGTTCATACAGTATATTTTTGGCTAAACAGTCCTGATAACTTAGTAGAGGTTGCCTTATTTGAAAAAGAAATAAAAAAGCTAATGAATACAAATAATTTAGCTGTAAAGATGCATTTGGGTAAACCGGCAAGTACTACTAAAAGAGGTGTTGTAGATAATTCTTATAATTATTGTATGATTTTTACTTTTCCATCTTTAAAGCATCAAAGAATATATCAAGATCACCCAAGTCATTTAATTTTTATCGATAAAGCTAAGCACCTTTGGAAAAAAGTTCAGGTTTACGATTCAACAACTGAGCCTATTTAAGAGACTTTAAGGCCTTTAAATAAATCTCTTCATATAGTGGAACGATTTTTTTGATATCAAATTCCTGAGCCTTCTTATAAGCTCTAGTTTTAAACTCATCTAATACTATTGGGTCTTTTAATATCGAAATTGCATAATTAGACATAGATTCAACATCATCTTTATTTGTTAAATAGCCAGTTTCTCCGTGAATATTAATTTCAGACAATCCCCCGGAATTTGAAGAAATAACAGGAACTTTTGATGCCATTGCTTCAAGAGCAGCTAAACCAAAACTTTCTGAGTTTGAGGGTAGTAAAAAAAGATCAGAATGACATAGTTTTTTTTCTACCTGATTGGTGTTTCCTAGAAACTCTACTTTTTCAGAAATTCCTAATTCCACACAAAGCTGTTCCGCCATTTCTTTTTCTGGCCCTTCTCCAATCATAACTAGCTTAGAATTAATTTCTTTCTGAATGTTATTAAAAACACTTATCACATGTTTGATGTTTTTTACTGGTCTAAAATTACTAACGTGAGTTATTATAAACTCATCTGAAATCTTAGGGTTTTCATCAAGACATTTTACCTGCTGAAGATTGTATTTGTTTATGTCAATAAAATTTGGAATTACATGTATGTCTTTAGTGATTTCAAATTGATCTAAGGTGTCACTTTTAAGACTTTCTGAAACGCAAGTAACTATATCTGATTTATTAATACTAAAGGTTACCGCTGTCTTATAAGAAGGATGATTTCCAACTAAGGTGATATCAGTACCGTGCAACGTAGTTACAATAGGCACATTAATAGATTGATCTTTTAGCATCTTTTTTGCCATGTATGCAGCATATGCATGAGGAATAGCATAATGAACATGCATCAAGTCAATAGAATTGTTTTTCACAACTTCTACTAGTTTTGTAGAAAGAGCTAATTCATATGGAGCAAAATTAAAAAGAGGATAGTCTGGGACTTCGACCTGATGAAAAAACAAACCATCATTTAAGTTGTTTAACCTAACTGGTTTTTTGTAAGCAATAAAATGAACCTGGTGACCATGTTCCGCTAATGACATTCCTAATTCAGTGGCAAGAACTCCACTCCCACCAAAAGTAGGATAACAAACTATCGCAATTTTCATTCTTTATTTTTAATTAAATGATTCATAAATCACTCTTTGAACTTCTGTTCTAATATTATATTGTGACAACATCTTATTTCCCATTGTAGGAAATGTTCGGTTCGATAAAAACACATAAACTATCTTATTTTCAGGATCTGCCCAAACGTAGGTGCCAGTAAATCCAGAATGACCAAAACTAGACATGGGAACACAACCACAAGTTGGTGAACTATCATCTAATTGAGGTTTGTCAAAACCTAACCCTCTTCTGTTACCATCATTACAATAATAACATGTGTTAAAGTTATTAATAGTTGTGTTAGAAAAAAACATTTTACCACCATAATAACCTCCTTGTAAATACATCTGCATAATTTTAGCTACATCATTAGAATTAGAAAAAAGGCCCGCATGACCTCCAATCCCACCTTGCATAGCAGCACCCATATCATGAACAAAACCCGTTAAAGTATCATTTCTGAAATAATTATCTATTTCTGATGGAACTATTTTATTTTTAGAATAGTATTCTGTTGGATTATAAGTCGTATAATTTGCTCCTAAATCTAATAAAAGTTTGTTTTTAATTTGATAGTCTAAAGACTGGTTGTACTTGTTTTCTAGATAAGTTTTTAAAAAATAATAAGGTAAATCACTATACAAATAAGTTTTCTTCTTAGAGAGTTCACTTTCAATTATTTTAGAACTAATAGTATCAGAAAAAGATTTTTTTAAATAAAGATTATCAGCTACACGAATAGAGAAATTTGAGTTTTTTTTTTACTATACCAACTATCTAAAGGCAAACTAGTTACGCTGTCTACAGTTTGTTTATAAAAAGGTATCCATGGAAATAAACCTGAATTATGAGATAACATATCCAGTATTGTCAAATCTCCTTTATCTTTTAATACAGCTTCAGGAAATAAATTTGATAGCGTGGTTGTATTATTCATTTTTTTTAATTCATACTCATTCATAACAAGTGGTAAAGTAGATAGGATTTTTGTCAAGGAAGCTAAATCATACAAATCATTCCATTTCAAATTCTCGGACGAATCATAGGTTTTTTTTCCAAAAGATTTATTATAAATCACCTGGCCATTTTTTGCAACTAAAACTTGAGCTCCAGGTGTCATTTTCATGTCAATTGCAAATTTTACAATTGAATCAATTTTATTTAACTTATTAATATCAACACCCTGATTGAGTGGAATACCATAGCTAAGTCTCTTTAAAACTTTTGTTTTTAAAGAAGTGTGTAAAGGAAACTCTTCATTAATACTCACAGGCAACACACCTTGAGAAGCTATAGCACCAAAAATTATTTGTGCTGATTTTTGTTGAGCAGTAATATTGTTTTGATAAGAAACCATTATGGAAGAAATATTTTTCAAATCAACATCCATTAGAGCATAAGGTTTTGCAAAAATATTTAAAATTATATTATTAGATTTTGAAATCATCTCTAATATTTCTACCTCATTAGCTGAAAACTTATAAGCATCAAAAGGGCTCTTATCTGATTTATGAAAACCTACAACCACATAATCATAAGGTTTTAATAATTTTAATAACACATTATTATAGTCTGTTGATTTATAGTTGTAATCTATCTTATCCACTTTAGTGTAGTGGTTTAGCATTTTAAAAAATTCGTCAGAGTCAGAATCACCCATCTTCAAATAAGCAACTTTAGATGAAAGTTTCTTTATAGGTAAATTTTCATTTTCATTCTTTATAAGAGTTATAGATTTTTCAGTAAGCTCTTCAAACAACAATTTATCTTCTTCTGTGTTTAAATCTTTAGAAATATTGTCAAGAGAAATTTCACTTTTTTTATGTAATCCCGCTTTATATTTAGCTAATAATATTTTTTTTACAGAGTAACTGAGCCTCTTTTCACTAATAATCCCATTTTTCAATGCTTTCTTAATACTTTTTGTGCTTTCATCTAAATCATCAGGCATTAATAAAACGTCATTTCCTGCCAATAGTGCATTCACATCAGCTGATTCTTCTTTGTTAAAATCTACAACGCCTTTCATATCCATGGCATCTGTTATAATAAGACCTTTAAACTTTAATTTCTTTTTTAATAATTTAGTAATAATATTTTTCGATAATGTCGAAGGAAGTTTAGGAGTTTTTTCTAGAGAAGGAACCTCCATATGAGCAACCATAACCCCTGATAGTTGGTTTTTAATCAATTCTTTGTAAGGATAAAGCTCGACATTGTTAATTCTTTTTGCAGAAAAATCAATACTGGGAAGAGTTTTATGTGAATCTGTTGAAGTGTCTCCATGTCCTGGGAAATGCTTAGCAGAACCCATAATACCCTCTGATTGCATTCCCTTTAAGTATGCTAAAGATTTTAAAGTAACATTTATTTTGTCCTCACCAAAAGATCTGCTACCTATAATTGGATTATTTGGGTTTGTATTAATATCTGTAACAGGTGCGAAATTAATATGAATTCCTAAACGTTTAGCATGTGCTCCAATTCTTTTACCAACTTTATAAATCATTGAATTATCTTCAATAGCCCCAAGAGTCATATTGAAGGGAAAAGAAAAAGCATCATCTAATCTCATCCCTATCCCATATTCGGCATCCATTCCAATTAACAGAGGAACTTTTGAAATAGTTTGAAATTTATTTGTTGCTTTTGCTTGGTCTACTATATTTCCCAATGAAAAAATTAAACCACCCAAATGATTTTTTTCAATAATTGACGAAACTTCTTTCATCTTTTCAGGTCCTTGTTTAGTTGCAACCCAAATAGTAAATAATTGACCTATTTTCTGATCTATTGACAAACTATTATATGTACTATCCACCCACAGTTTTTGATTCTCTGCATCCGCAGTTAAAAGTGGATTTTGAGAAAATAAAAATGATGAAAAAAGAATTGCTAGTAATTGAATAAAATAATATCTCATAGATAATTAATATTGATCGAATGTATTAAATAATTAGAATGAATTATTGAATTTTAGATTAAATGCTTTTTTGAAACTATTAAAAGAACCTAGAATGCCAACTGCTAATGGCCGGAACCTCCCAATTTGAATTAAAATCATCAATATCAACAACTAAATTATTGAAAACTATTGTCTTTTTAGAAACAGATCTATCAGAAACTAATTTTTTAAAATCTTCAATAGACTTATAGGTTATATACTCCCCTTGTTTAAAAGCTACATTCATCTTATCTAAAAGAGATACTTCAAATGTTTTTTCAAGTCCTTGAATAAAATGAACACACGAATCTATAGAACAACCACTTGCTGAAGTTTTAGTTTCATCTAGAGCAATAATAATAAATCGATCATATTTGATTTGATAACTAGAAAGCATTTCTGATCCATGTGCGGCCCAAGATTTTAAAAAATCTAATATTTTACTATTTAGAAGTTCTAATTCTGAAGTAATAAATTTCCTATTTGATTGGTAAACCCATACTCTAGAATCTTTCGACATTTCAGAAAAAGAAGTTATCATAAATCTGATGCTTGGTTTATTAATTCTGCTATATCTAGAACCTGTACGTTGTCTTCTTCTTTTTTATTTTTAACTCCGTCTGTAAGCATGGTATTACAAAACGGGCAGCCTGATGCAATTATCTCAGGTTTTGTGTCTAAAGCTTCTTCAGTACGTTTTATATTTATTTCTTTATCACCAGGTTCTGCATCCTTAAACATTTGAGCTCCACCGGCCCCACAACATAACCCTTTTTGTTTGCAACTTTTCATTTCTGAAAGTTCTGCATCTAATTTTTCAAGAACTTGCCTTGGAGCTTCATAAACATTATTAGCTCTACCTAAATAACAAGGGTCATGAAAAGTAATTCTTTTACCTTTAAAGGCTCCTCCACTTACTGTCAATCTTCCTTCATTTAAAAGAGATTTCAAAAACTGTGTGTGATGCATCACATCATAATTACCACCTAATTCAGGATATTCATTTTTTAATGTATTAAAACAGTGGGGACAGGTTGTAACAATTTTCTTTACGTTGTAACCATTTAAAACTTCAATATTTGATAAAGCTTGCATTTGAAATAAAAATTCATTTCCTGCTCTTTTAGCGGGATCACCAGTACAACCTTCTTCACTTCCAAGTACTGCAAATGAAACATTTGCTTGATTTAAAATATTAGCAAAAGCTTTAGTTATCTTTTTTGCTCTTTCATCAAAACTTCCTGCACAACCCACCCAGAATAAAATTTCTGGAGTTTTACCTAGAGCTATTAGTTCTGAAAAAGTATGAATTTCAATTTTTTTCATAATTAATCATATTGACCGTCATCAAAGACTTGAATTGTTACTTCTTTATCAACTAAATCAGTAAATTTTCCATTATAACGAGTTGCCTTAACAAGGTGATTGTCTACCCAGTGATAGTTACCTCCTCTAGGCTTACCCATTACCATTCCATGAAATTTAAATCCATGTTTATTTAACCACTTTTCGGTAACTTCTCTGTGTTCTTCAATTCTAGATGTAAAAAAACAAATTATATGTCCTTGTTCGTACCATCTGTTTAATGTAATTAAAGCATCAGGATAAACGTTTGCTGTAACCATTCTTTCAGGCTCTTCGTTAGGAATATCATCACAAATAGTTCCGTCAATATCAATTAGATAATTTTTTACCCCCTCTGGTAAAATTGGACTGATATGCTCGCCATCTTCCATCTTGTCACTTAAAAGTTTATCAACATCTTCTTTTTTCATAATATTTAATATTTATAGTTCATTTTTCCAATTCAGCCTATCCATTTGATTAAAAGGCCATGGTGCACCATTATTTTCAATGTTTATCATCATATTATTTAGTTCAGGCGGAGCAGCAGACTTTTCCATAACTAAATACCTTCTCATATCTATTATAATTGAAAGTGGATCTATTCCTATTGGACAAGCTTCCACGCAAGCATTACAAGATGTACAAGCCCATAATTCTTCATTAGAAATGTAATTATCTAACAATTGCTTTCCATCTGGCTTAAATTCTCCATTATTTTTATCAATATTTCTACTTACTTCTTCTAGTCTATCTCTAGTATCCATCATTATTTTTCTAGGAGATAACTTTTTACCTGTTTGATTAGCAGGGCATTCACTTGTACACCTACCACATTCAGTACAGGTATAGGCATTTAAAAGCTGAATCCAAGACAAATCAGAAACATCAGACGCTCCGAACTTTGAAATCTCCTCTGCAGCTGGAGCAGAAAAAGGATCTATTGAAGGGTCCATCATCATTTTAACTTCACTTGTAACAGACTTTAAATTTGAAAACCTTCCTTTTGAATTTAAATTTGCAAAATATGTATTTGGGAAAGCTAATAAAATGTGTAAATGTTTTGAATAATATAAATAGTTCAAAAAACTAAGTATACCCAAAATATGTAGCCACCAAGCTGTTCTTTCAATTATAAAAACAGAGTTAATTGAAAGGTTATCAAATAAAGGAAGTAAAAATTGACTAACTGGAAATGCTCCTGCTTTTAAATAATTTAAATCATTGGCATTATTTTGAAGCCATAAGTCAGCCCCGTTCATTGTTAAAAAAAGCATCATTAATATTACTTCTATGTAAAGGATATAGTTAGCATCACTTTTAGGCCATCCTTGCATTTCATTTTTCCAAAACCTATTAATTTTTAAAATATTTCTTCTAGACCAGAAGAATATTATAGCGACAATTACTAGAAGAGCAAAATACTCAAAGAAAGATATTAAAAAATCATAGAATGAACCCAAGAAGGGAGCAAAGACTCTGTGAGTACCTAGAAATCCATCAACTAAAATTTCAAGAAGCTCAATATTAATAACTAAAAAACCTACATACACTACAACATGCAGGATACCAACAATAGGCTTATCTATCATTTTTGACTGTCCAAATGCGATCCTTAACATTTGAGTCCATCTTTGTTTTTTGTTATCTGAGCGATCCTCCTTAATACCTAAATTTATATTTCTATAGATTTTTTTTACATTTTTAGAAAAATTAAAAATTGCAAAAATAAAAATAATAGTAAATAATATGTTCGGTAAAATTGAAATCAAAAGTTATTTAGTTTTTGCTTGGACGGGTTTATTTTTTTTTCCAAAAACTGAAAAATGTATATATCTCTTAGGATTAAGCCTAATATCTTCAATTAGTAAATCAATAGACTTTGAAGCATCATTCAAATTTTGAAATAAAGAATCGTTATCAATAAGTTTAGAAATAGTACCATTTCCGTCATTAATATTATTTAAAACACGACTCAAGCCTTCAGAGGAATTTTTAAAGTTCTTCATAGTCGTACTTAGCTCAGACTGATTTATAGTTTTTGAAATTTCAGAAAGATCTTTTGATATATCTAAAACATTAGAAATCGTTTGATCAATACTTAATTTATTAGATTTCATAACAGATTTAATCATAACAGAAGTTTCTTTTAAATCTCTAATAGTTTCACTAAAATCGGAAACACTAGTCCTTAAATTAGCTCTTGTAGGGTCGTCAAAAATTGAGTTTACTTTATCTAGAACCTTATTTGCATTAACAATCATAGATTCTATATTTTCCTGAAGCGGAGTAAGTTTGTCATTAACTAGCTCAGTTAAACCTGGAGCTACAGATGAAGATAAAGTATCATTATAAACAGCTACCCTGCTGTTATCATTAGCTGGAACTATGGCTAATGCTTTTCCACCAATTAAGCCAGTCTCGTAAATTTGAGCAATACTATTTATGGAGAATTTGATATCATTTTCTACTCTAAACTTAACTAAAAGGCTGTTGTTTTTGAAAAATGAAATATCCTGAATATTACCTACCGGAAAACCATTGACAGTAACTGGTGTTCCATTCACTACACCTTCTACATCCTCGTACACAGCATAAAAAGTCCTATCACTAACAAAAATATCATTAGACTTTAAGTAACTGAACCCAAAAATAAATAAGCCAATTCCAATTACTACTAAAATACCTGTCTTTATTTCGTTTTTATTTTTCAATGTAAATTTATATATATCAATAAAGTTATGAATAAATTCTTCAAAAAATTAATTAATTAGAGCTTAAAAATTCATCTAAAGAAATTCTAAGTCCATTTTTAAATGCAACAATCTTCGAATCTCTATATCCAGTTTTTTTTGCTTTTGCCAATAGTTTTTTAGCAGAACTGTAATCGTTTGTTTTTCCAAAAAAATACTTATAATTTTTATCAATTTTATTTACACTTAGAGCTGAAAGCCCTTTAAAATTGTAGGACTTTAAGGGTAGATTCTTTCTACTAGAAGCAATTTGAATTTTTAATTCAAAATAATCATTAGAGTCAGAAACTAAGTTACTCTCAAATGAACTATTCGCATTAGTTCCAATTTCATTGTTAAAGAGTTCTTTATAATTAATTATTCCTTTTGCTATTGACTCAGACATTTCTTTTTGCCCCTTTTTTGAATTTAAATAAGCTCCTTCTTTCTTGTTAGTTAAAAATCCTGTTTCAACAAGAACACTAGGCATATAAGTATATTTTAAAACAATAAAACCTGCTTGTTTTACTGTCCTATTTTTTCTTTTCAAATCTGAAACAAAAATCTTTTGAATCAAGTCAGCTATTACAATACTTTGATCAAGGTAGTCTTCTTGCATAAGGACTAAGCTTATAACCGATTCAGGTGAATTCGGGTCAAATCCCTCATATTTTTGTTCATAATTTTCTTCTAAAAAAATAACAGAATTTTCTTTTTTGGCAATTTCAAAATTTCTTTGATTAGCATGTAAACCTAAGACAAATGTTCCTGCTCCGTAAGCGCTTGAGTTATGAGAATCACAATGAATGGAAATAAATAAATCTGCTTTAGCTTTATTAGCTATGTCAGCTCTTTTAAATAAGTCTACTTTAACATCTTTTGTCCGTGTGTAGACAACTTTGAACAAAGGATCTTTTTCAAGTATTTTACCTACTTGAAGAGCAATGTTTAATGCAATTTTTTTTTCGTAATATCCATTTCCCCTATTTCCTGGATCTACACCACCATGACCAGCATCTAGAACCACTGTAAATGGCACTGTTTTTTTCTGAGAAAAACTATTAGAACTGTAGAAAAAACATAAAAGAGTTAACAGAACTTTAAAAATATATCTAACTATATTATTCATATAAAATTATGACTCCAAAAATATATGTAATTTTACTATCTAATTAAATAGTACTTGCAAACAAAAAATTCATACATATCTAGAATTGTTAAATTAATTTTTATTTGCATGCTATTGTTCAATATAAAAATTAATTATTCACAAGATGTTAAAGAGAATGATTCTATTGTTTTAAATGATACATTAACCAAGCCTCAACTTTTACTTGGTAAGATAACAAGAAATGCAAAAGGATATATTAAAATTAATAAAGAAGAGGGAAAGCTATATCTGTATGATAAAGCTGAACTGTATTATTTAGACACAGAATTAAAGGCAGGAATAATAGTTTTAGATTATAACAAAAATGAAGTTTCTGCTGGAAGAATAAAAGATTCATCAGGACAATTAATACAGCCACCCTATTTTAAACAGGCAGGTAATGAGGTCAATCCTGATTCTATAAGATTTAATTTTGATACAAAAAAAGCTATTATATGGAATTCTAAAAGTGAACAAGACGGAATGAATATTTCAGCTTTAACTACAAAAAAAGAAAATGACTCCGTATATTTTATTAAAGAAGCTAGAGTAACCACATCAAAAAACACTGTTGACCCCGATTATTATATCAGAATTAGAAAAGGAAAATTTATTCCTAAAAGCAAAATAATAGCTGGTTTAAGTAATTTATACATAGCAAATGTACCAACTCCAATTTTTTTACCATTTGCTTATTTTCCTTTAACTGAAAACAGAAGAACTGGTTTTATTTTTCCAAGCATTGGGCAAAACAATGATAGAGGATATTTTGTTCAAAATGGAGGATATTATTTCGCCCCTAGTGACTTGTTTGATATCACCCTACTTGGAGATTATTATACTAACGGGAGTTATGGATTTAGAGCTGAATCAAAATATAGAAAAAGATATGCCTTTAACGGATCTTTAAGCATAAGGTTTGAAAATTTAATAGATGGTGAGAGAGGGTTGCCAGGTTACTCAAAAAATAATATTTATAACATAAGATGGTCTCATAGTCAAGATTCTAAATCAAATCCTAACAGTAGGTTTTCAGCTTCTGTAAACCTAGGAAGTAGTAATTATTTTAGAGAATCAGTAAATCAACTAAATACTCCAAACTTCTTAAACAATACTTTAAACTCATCTGTTTCTTATTCAAAGACCTTTAGGTCATATCCCTCAGTTAACTTATCATTAACTGCCTCACATTCTCAAAACACTAGAACTCAAACAGTTAACATGAGTCTACCTACCCTTCAGGCTAACATGGAAAGGATCTATCCTTTTGTTAAAAGAAATGGTCAGAAAAAAGGAATTTTAAAAAATATAAATCTTCAGTATTCTGTTAGAGGTGAGAATAGGATTCAAACCTCTGATTCACTTTTTCTAAAAAAAGAAATGTTCAATGATGCCTCATATGGGATGAAACATTCTATTCCTATTAGTACAAATTTTAAAGTTCTTAAAAACTTAAGCGTTAGTTTAAGTGGTAATTTTGAAGAGGTTTGGGCAGGTCAAACTATAAAAAAAAATGACTACGATATTATTGCTCAAACCCAAGGAAAAAAAGATACAATAAAAAGTTTTGACAGGTTTAGCAAGTATAGTTTCAATGCCAGTATTGGTACAACAATATATGGAGTTTTTGATTTCAAAGAAGGCAAAAGAATTCAATCCATTAGACATGTAATGCGTCCGTCAGTAAATTATGGAATCAATCCTAGTTTTGAAAAATATTATGATAAATATATAATAGATGCCAATGGAAATACCAGCGAATACACAAGGTTTGAAGGAGGATTTTTTGGTGCTCCTGGAAATAGATTTTCTAGTTCCATAGGGCTAGGTTTAAGCAATGTTTTAGAAGCCAAAGTCCGCGACAGGGATAGTTCTGTAGTTGAACCAAAAAAAATTAAATTATTAAATAATCTAAACTTAACAACTAGTTATAATATAGCATCTGATTCTTTAAACTGGAGTCCAGTTAGAATGACAACTGGAACTTCGCTGTTTGATGATAAATTAAATATAAACATTGGAGCTACTTTTGATCCGTATTCTTTAAATGAAAATGGATCAAGAATTAATAAATTAAACATTAATGATAACGGAGGACTTTTTAGAATGACCAGCGCTAATATAAATATGGGCTTTTCTTTTTCAAGTAAAAATTCTAAAGAAGATAAATCTTCTAACTCTGATCGAAGCAATTCAAGAAGTGGAGGAAGAGATGATGACTTATTTGGAAGAGTAGATGATTTTGCTGACAGTTCATTTGATGATAATGAGGAAGAAGATGAAGAGGAAGAAGAGGAAATAGATTCAGGGTTTTACAATAACAAAATGCCTTGGGACATTAGGCTAGCGCATTCTTTAACCTATTCAAATAATAGAGCACAAAAACAAATAACCAATAATTCTTTAATGTTTTCTGGAAATATATCATTATCAAAAAAGTGGAAAATCGGAGGTTCTTCAGGTTACGATTTCAAAAATAGTGGTGTAACCTATACTCAACTAAGGTTTGAAAGAGATTTAGATAGTTGGAAAATGAATTTTAACTGGGTTCCGTTTAGTACTAGAGCCTCTTGGTATTTCTTTATAGGAATAAAATCAAGCATACTAAGTGATTTAAAGTATGACAAAAGAAGATTACCTGACAAAAGACTTTAAATGAGATTAATAATTTTAATATTTTTATTGATTAATGTAAATTTATATTCCCAAAACAATATGAAAAAAATTATATACTCTAATAATGCTCCAAAAGCTTTAGGGCCTTATAGTCAAGCAATTTTAATTGACGATACACTTTATGTTTCTGGCCAAATTGCACTAGACCCTCAAAGTATGAAAATGATAGATGGTACAGTTGAAGAGGAAACACAAAAAGTAATGCAAAATATTAAAGCAATTCTTTTGGAAACAAATTTTACATTTGAAAATGTTATAAAAGCAACAATTTTCGTTGCTGACATGAACGACTATAGTAAAATAAACTCAATCTATGGAGCATATTTTAATGATAAAACTGCTCCTGCAAGAGAGCTTGTAGAAGTATCTGCTTTACCTAAAAATGCTAAAGTAGAAATTTCAGTAATAGCAAAACAAATTAACTAGGCAATAGATTGATGATAGGAAACTAATCCTTCAATGGGTTTTTTGATTACTTTGCCCATTTTTAATCCTTTTGATTTTAAAACTTTCTCTAAATCTTCTTGAAGGTAAAAACTTATTGAACCAACAAAATGTAAAGGAAATTCATTTGGATTTTTAAATTGATAAATTTGATTTTCTACAAACAATTCAAAACCTTTTGTAATTAGATTTTTAGAATACTTAAGGTTTTTATTTTTTACAAGAAATTTTGCAAATTTTGCTAAATAAGTATTTGGGTTAGGTTTTTTGTATAAAAATTCTTTAATATTTTCTGGTTGTAAATTAAATTCATCTTTAAATTTAGTTGATAATTCTAATGGCATTTTATTAAAATAAAAATCTCTTAATAGTTGTCTTCCAAAGTAATTTCCACTTGCATCATCCATTAATATATATCCTAAAGAAATTACTTTTTGATGAACTTTTTTTCCATCAAAAAAACTACAATTAGATCCAGTACCAACTATCGAAACAATTGCTTTTTCTCCTGCTTTACAACATGAATATACTGCAGCATATGTGTCTTCTTTAATATTTATTTTAGCATTTATAAATATTGGATTAAAAACTTTTAATAGTAATTCTTTTGGGGGTTTAGTACCACAGCCAGCTCCGTAAAAATAAATTTCTGAAACTTTTTTTCTAACTTGATAAAGATCATAATTATTAATTATTCTTTCTTCAAGCACGTGTTCTGTAAGTACTTGAGGGTTTAAACCTAAAGTTTGAGTTTCAAATAATTTATCACCATTATCATCTATTGCAATCCAATCAGTTTTAGTAGATCCACTATCAACAATAAGTTTCATAAAAATTTTATAAAGAATTTACATGACAAGCTAGGTCTATAAGCTTACTAGAATAACCCGCTTCATTGTCGTACCAAGTAACAATTTTAAAAAAAGAGCTATTTAATTCAATTCCAGCATTGTAATCGACTATAGATGTTCTGGTATCTCCAATAAAATCTTGGGAAACAACTAAATCTTCAGTATAGCCTAAAACACCACTTAACTCATTTTCTGAAGCTTCTTTTAAAGCTTCCATAACCTTGTCATAAGAAGTTTTTGATTCTAACTTAACAGTTAAATCTACAACAGAAACATTAGCAGTAGGCACTCTAAATGCCATTCCAGTAATTTTACCTGCCAAACTTGGAATTACTTTTGTTACAGCTTTAGCTGCTCCAGTTGAAGCTGGCATTATATTTAAAAGTGAACTTCTTCCTCCTCTAAAATCTTTTTTTGAAGGACCGTCTACAGTAAATTGAGTGGCTGTAGTAGCATGAACGGTTGTCATTAAAGCTTCAGAAATAACAAATTTATCATTTAATACTTTAGCTACAGGAGCCAAGCAATTTGTAGTACAAGAAGCGTTTGAAACAATTAGATCACTAGACTTTACGTCATTATGATTAACACCAACTACAAACATTGGAGCATCTGGAGATGGGGCAGAAATAACAACCTTTTTTGCTCCTCCATCAATATGTAATTGTGCTTTTTCTAGTGATGTGAAAATTCCTGTACATTCAGCAACGACATCAGTATTAATAGAATCCCAACCTATTTGCTTTGGATCTCTTTCAGCAGTAATTTTAATAATATAACCATTAACTACTAAATTACCATTTTCAACATCAATTGAAGCATCACAAGTTCCGTGAACAGAATCATATTTAAGTAGATAAGCGAGGTGTTCTACATCTAAAAGATCATTTATTCCAACCACCTGAACATCATCTCTATTTAAAGAAGAACGAAAAACCATTCTACCTATTCTTCCAAAACCGTTAATTCCTAATTTAATTTTTGACATTATTTTATTTATTTAATTTTACGAGTTCAAACCTAAAAAAAATATTACAACAATAATTTTTTAAAGTAAGTTTTTTATTTGTTTTGAGAATTTCACATTATATAAGATTAAAAATGAGATTATAACAACGACTAAGTATTCATAATCTGAGAAACTCTAAGAAGTTCAGAGTTAATTTTAGTTTTCCCTTTTATTGCAGCTTTTAGTGGCGTTAAATTAATCTTACCATTATTTAAACCAATCATCACCCCTTTCTCACCATCCATTAAACATTCTACTGCCTTAACACCCATTCTTGATGCCAGTACTCTATCAAAGCAAGAAGGACTCCCTCCTCTTTGCATATGACCCAGTACTGAAACTCTAATTTCATAATTAGGAAATACATTTTCTACACTTTTAGCTAATTCAAAAACATTTTCTCCAGTTTTATCTCCCTCAGCAACAACAATTATACTGGATGTTTTTCCAGAACTTTTACTTTTTTTGAGTGAAGAGATTAAAACATCCAAACCAATATTTTCTTCAGGAATTAAAATTTCTTGAGCACCAATTGCAATTCCAGAGTTTAATGCTATATGTCCCGCATCCCTTCCCATCACTTCAACAAAAAACAATCTATCATGAGAAATAGCAGTATCTCTAATTTTATCAATTGCTTCCATTACGGTATTCAAAGCAGTATCATAACCCAGTGTATGAGTGGTTCCAGATAAATCATTATCTATTGTACCAGGGATACCAACAACTGGAATATTAAATTCATTTTGAAATATCAATCCTCCAGTGAAAGAACCATCCCCTCCAATAACAACTAAAGCATCAATATTGTGTTTTTTTATATTTTTAAAAGCCTTTACCCTACCTTCTTTCTCTCTAAACTCATTTGACCTTGCAGAATACAACATTGTTCCTCCACGATTAATAATCCCCCTTACACTTCTTGTTTTAAGAATCTTTATCTCGTCATTTATTAATCCTTGAAAACCTCTAGTAACACCATAACATTCTATATCATAAAATGCACAAGTACGAACAACTGCTCTTAAAGCAGTATTCATTCCAGGAGAATCACCTCCAGATGTTAATACAGCTATTTTTTTTATTTTCATCTTCAAATTATTAAATGTAAAATTACAAACTAATTTTTAAAGCGTTAATAAGATTATACTTATTTAGAATTATTTAGTTTTGATTTTGATTTTTTTTTAAAAATTGTCCTAAAGCTATCAAATTCTAGCTCATAAGAAATACCTAAACCTTGCGTATAGCCAATGTCGTTTGCAAAATACTGATATTCATTTTCTTTATTAAAAAATCTAGCTTTTAGGTTTCCTTCTTCATTCAAAAGAAATTCAATCTGAACATCTCCTATAATTACATTTTTTTCTTCACCACCAACTGGAACGCCCACTTTGCCATTAATTAAGATCTTGTCACTTATTTCAGTCTTTAAGGTAAGACCCAATCTGTCTCTATTTAATAAAGAAGAAGCTGCATTTTTATCACCTTTTAAATAGTTAATTCCAATATTCATCTTATCATCAGAATTTGTAAAAATATCATCAATAATACCCGATGCCTTTTGAAATAAATTATTTGTAATTGCTTGTGATGAAACTGAGGATAAAGAAACTTCATCAATAAAAGTTCCTTGATATAGTAATGAAATAGCTTGTTTTTGTTTCTTCTCATTATCAACTAAATAATACTCAATTTCTGATTTTATAGGACCACTTGTATTTGGAAAATTAATTTCAAAATTAGGTGTATTCATTTCAATTAAATTTCCAGAAAGAAAAACATTAACATTGGTTGGTATTTTCCTGTTAAAATTAGTGTTCTGAATTAAGATTGCTGGGTTTGCTCCACCTGGAACTTCGTAATTAGCATATAAATCAATTTCCGCTAAGTATGGGTCTCCATTCCAAACTAAAGTAGAGCCTTTAATGATATCAAATTCTCTATTAACAATGCCTAATGATTTATAAAAATAAGATCCTTTTTCTACTATATAGTTTCCGAAAATATTAAAATTTCCTAACGTATTTATTTGAAAATTTAAATTTCCAGTCCCAATTCCTTCAATTTTAGAGTTAGATTCTGAATCTAAAATCACTTCTAACTTGGCATAGGGATTAAATTCAATATCCAAATCAACTTTTAATCCATCATCTTTAGTTAAAGTCATATCAGGCTCTTTATCTTTTGAATCAACAAAACTTAAATAATTCAAATCTCCTGTATTTTGTGACTTTTTGACAGGAATAGTTAACCTAGTGCCTTCATTTGTAGAACCTTTTACAGTAATTGAAAGATCGTTTCCTGGGCCACTTATTATCGCTTTTCCATTAAGCATTCCTTTTCCATAATATAAAAAATCAGGACTAAAATCAGTATCTAAAATCATCAGGTTATCTGAGCTTATTTTTAAATCTAAATTCCAATCTTTAAACTTATTATGAAAAATTTCACCTGAAATAATTCCCTCAGATAATGATTTTTTATTGTAAAGAGTAAAATCATTAATTAAAAATGATTGATTTTCTAAAATAAAACTAGGATTGTTTTTTAATTGATAACGAACATTTAAATAAGGAATTTTAAAGCTTACATTGTCTGTCTTTATTAATCCTGTAAAAATGGGAAATTTTGAAGATCCCGAAATAAAGACACTTGAATTAAATAATCCTTCAAAATCTGAAATGACGTTCTTGCCAATTTTTGAAAACGGACTGATATCAAAATCTTTGGTTACTAGTTTCATTTCAATAGGAATAAACTCTTCTTCTAAACTGAAATTTCCATTTAAATTTAAATTTTCAAATGTGTCTTTAATAACTTTAAAAGTTAGATTAAAACTTTTTAAATCTTTTGAAGCCTCAATTTTTAAGTTAGCTATACCTAAATCTTCGTCATTTGCTTTTAATTCATTAATTGTAATATTTGATTCTCCTTTATACAATTCATTTTCTTTGTTAAGATTTAAATCGCCATTAATATTTCCAGAAAATAAAATATCCTCTTTTTTTGATATAAAATTATCTAGACTAACATTCTTAAAGGAAAAAGAATAATCAGACCTATATATATTATCCGCTAAACTAAATTTTATAAATTGATCATTATTTTTAAAGTTAGCATTCGATAATTGTAAATCTTTGAATTCTCTATCAAAAACAAGTTTTGGAATTAAAAAAGTATTTTCTTTTTCTAAAGACCAAGCTTGATTGTTGATAGTAAGATCTAAATCTGTAAATCCAATTACTGATTTATTTGAGACATCTATTGTGTGATAAAATTTCAGATTATTAACATCTTGAGCCAAAGAATTATATTTAGATTCAATAAATAAAGTGTCATTAATGAATTCTGATTTTAGACTAAAACTTTTTCCGTTTATAAGTTTAGATTTTAAACTACTTATATTAATAAAACCTTTTTTGTTGTTAGCAATTAATTCTATATTTTCTAACAAAACATCATTGTATTTTATTTTAGAAGATTCTAAATTTAATTGATAGGCTCCATCCTCACTAAATACTCCTTTAACAAAGGTGTTTTCATCAATAAAAAGACCACCACTAAGAAGATTAAAGAATTTTGGTTTTAAATTTAAACTAAAAGATATATTTTGAGTTTGGGTAGAATTAATTGAATTATAATTTGAATAATGGTTTCCAAAATTATTTAATAAAAATGGTTTTAAATTATAAAGATCATATTCTCCAATTAAAATTCCATTTATAATATCATTAGATGAAAGGTTTATAATCCTTTTACCTTCGTTGTTCCTTAGTTGAGCATAAAAATTGTCAAAATCAAATACTTTTTCACTAGTCAGGTATTTACCGTTTTTAACAGTTAAATCGCCTATTAAATCCTTCATATTACTTCCTCTAAGTTTTACAATAACCTCACCACTTAAATTTGCACTTTGATCAAAACCTAACTTAAATAAATCAGCATTATTAATTGTTGTGTTAAAATCAAAATCAATTAAATCTTTACTAAAATCTACTAAACCATTAAAAACTAGTTTGAGTTTATTGTCATAAGAAACTAAATTACCATCAAAGACTTGATCTTTAACTTGTCCGAATATTTCAATATTTTCAAAAAAATTGGATTTATATGAAAAGTTGTTTATTTTTCCTGTAATGGATGAATTTAGGTATTTAGTTGTAAAACCTCTACCTGTAATCCCTAATTCAAAATCAGACCTACCTAACCCATCAATATTTATAAAATTCGATAAATCAAAATTAAATCCTTTGACAGAACCTTCGTATACTGCATTATCAATTTTCGACAATTCCGATATTTTCAATGATGATTTAATCGAGCCTTGATTAACCTTTAATTCAAAATCAGATTCAACTTTATTAGAACTAATCTTAGCTACTCCATTTAAACTGAACGACCCTAAACTTTTTAAAGATGAAGGGATTATAGTGCCAAAAATTTGTGGAAAAATCAAATTAACTATTTCAGATGAAGTATCTATTTTCTTGAAATCTAATGTTAGATTGTAATCTTTATTATTGCTAAACAAGTCTACAATAGAAGAGTTGAAATTTATTTGATTCCTCTTATTTGAGAAAAAGATGTTATTTAAAGACATCTCATTTAAAGTTCCATTTAAACCGCCACTTAATACCCACTTGGAAACATATGCTTTATTTATTTTATCATAAAATGAGTTAAAATCTGAGGATATTATTTCTGATTTTTTTAAATTAAAATCAAAAAATAAAGAATCTGAAATTTCCTTAAAATTCATTTCATTAATTTTGGAGAAATCAAATTCTAAATCGGCATTTAGGTTTGAACCACCAAACTTTATGTTAGCATCCTTTAATAAAATCTTTTTGTTAGAAAAGTTGAAAAAAGAAGATAGATTATTTAAATCCACCGTGTAATTATTTTTTAAATTCAATTGTTCAATTTCAAATTTTAAATCATTTTCTATAAATCTAAAATCTTTAAACAAGAAATTTAAATCAGAAACAACAATCATTTTATTACTTTTATTAAAATCTTTGAATCTTATAATTGCATCACTTGATTCTATTGTATTTATCAAATAATTTAAATCTGATTTCTTTAAATTTTCTTTATTTTCTAAGCTTATTTTATTAATAAAGAGTTCTAAATTTGTCAGATTATCGTTTAAATATTTATATATATTCAAATTGACTCCCTCCAAAGAAAGAGAGCTAAAATTGAAATCTGCGGAAAGCATCTTACCTAAGCTCGTTGGACTTAAGTAAAAACTGTTAAAATATATTAAAGTGTCATTTTTATGGTCCCTTATAAGGAAATCATTTAAATCTATCTTTCCTGAATAATCTAATTCAGCTCTACTAATTTCTAATTCAGTTCCGTATTGTTCATTTATACTGTTTGCTATTTTTTGAGCAAAAAATGTTTGAACAGTTGATGAAGAACTGAAAGAAATAACTATAACTGCAAGTGCAATTATTGAAAAAATTAATATTCTATATTTTTTTAAAATTTTTTTAATATTTATATGTATTATCTTTGTTAATAAACAAAAATTGTGCCTACTTATATTTTAGGAATAGAATCTTCTTGCGATGATACTTCAGCATCAGTACTATGTGACGGTAAAGTATTGTCTAACCTTGTAGCTAATCAAGAAATTCACAAATCCTATGGAGGAGTGGTTCCTGAACTAGCATCAAGAGCTCATCAACAAAATATTATTCCAGTTGTAAACCAGGCAATTTCCAAAGCTAATATCGACAAAAATCAATTAAATGCCATAGCATACACTAGAGGACCTGGATTATTAGGTTCACTTCTAGTTGGATCATCCTTTTCAAAATCACTTTCAATAGGATTAGATATTCCTCTAATAGAAGTTAACCACATGCAAGCTCATTTATTAGCACACTTTATAGATGATTGCGGCTCTAAACCTTCATTTCCTTTTATTGGAGTAACTATTTCAGGCGGGCATACTCAAATAGTTATTGTAAAAGATTATTTTGATATGGAACTTATTGGAGAGACTTTAGACGATGCTATTGGAGAAACGTTTGACAAATGTGGAAAAATGATGGGATTAAACTATCCGGCAGGTGCAATAATTGACAAAAATTCTAAGCTAGGAGATCCACTGAAATATAAGTTTACAAAACCTAAAGTTGGTGGTTTAAATTATAGTTTTAGTGGCTTAAAAACTGCTTTTTTAAGATTTGTTGAAAAAGAAACTAAATTAAATCCAAATTTCATTCAACAAGAAATTAACAATTTATGCGCGTCTCTTCAATATACTATAGTAGAAATACTTTATGAAAAAGTCATATTATCTCTAAAACAAACGGATATTTCAAGTGTAGTTTTTGGAGGTGGTGTTTCATGTAATAGTGGGATTATTACAAAATTTAAAAAAAATGAGTCCGTAGAAGACTATGTGTCTTATTTTCCGAAATTTGAATACACAACAGATAATGCCGCGATGATAGCTATGGTTGGTTATCTTAAATTCAATAACAAAGATTTTTCGTCAATAGAAAAAGGAGCTAAAGCAAGATATTTATTTTAATATGCAATTATTTTTTTTACCAAACTTATCTAAAAATGATAAAGTCGCTGAATTCGATAAAGAAGAAAGTAGACATATATTTAAAGTTTTAAGAAAAGATGTTGGAGATAGTTTAAATATTACCAATGGATTAAATTACTTTTTTGAAGCTTCCATTAGCTCCATTTCCAAAAATCATTGTAAAATTGATATAAACAAAACAACTAAAAAGTCAACTTTTCCATATGGCTTACATATTGCAATTTCCCCGCTTAAGTCAATGGAAAGGTTTGAGTGGTTTTTAGAAAAATCTAGTGAAATTGGAATTTCAGAAATAACTCCTATAATTTGCGATAGAACAGAAAAAAAACATATAAATGAAAAAAGATTAAGAAAAGTTCTTGTTTCTGCGATGAAGCAATCTTTAAAATCTCACCTCCCTTTACTAAATCCAATTACTTCTTTAAAAGAATTCTTGAATATTGAATTTACAGATGATTTATTTATTGCTCATTGTGAAAAATTAAAAAAAATAACACTATTAAATTCAATAAAACCAAAATCATCAAATTTGATTTTAATAGGACCTGAAGGCGATTTTAGTGAGAAAGAAATTAATCTTGCAACTTCTAAAGGGTTTAAAAATATTAGTTTAGGCGACGCAAGGTTTAGAACAGAAACTGCAGGTATTATAGCATGTCATACAGTTTCAATTGTTAATATGTAATATATTTGTGTATGACAAAAAATATAATAGCTAATGGAATATTAAAATCTATACTAATAATTACTAGTATTTTAATTGGATTATATCTGCTTAACGAAATTAAAATTCTTATTTCATATATCATTATTGCTGTAATAGTCTCTTTAATTGGAAGACCTATTGTTAAGTTTTTAATGAATAAATTAAAATTTAAGAATTCTTCAGCTTCTATTTTAACCATGATTATGCTGATAGGACTTATAGTTGGTATTATATCACTATTTATTCCTCTTATAATAGAGCAAGGGAAAAATCTATCTCTATTAGATGTAGATTCGTTCCAGGAAAATATAAAATATTTATATATTGAAATGTCCAACTACTTAAATCAATTTAATATTGATTTAGATAAAACTATTTTCAATTTAGATTGGCTTAATAATATTGATTTTACTTTTATAACAGAAATCCTAAACTCTGTTGGAAAAACTCTTGGAAATTTAACAATTGGCATACTTTCAGTTATGTTTATTTCCTTCTTTTTTCTTAAGGATTCACAGATGCTTCAAAAGATTCTATTTATTTTACTTCCAAAAAAATCAAGTGTAAAAATCAAAAATTCTTATGATAAAATAAAATTATTACTCTCTAGATATTTTACAGGATTAATATTACAAATATTTATTTTGTTTATAATTTATACTATTATTTTATTAATAATAGGAACTCCAAATGCAGTAGTAATAGCTTTCTTATGCTCATTGTTAAACTTAATTCCATTTATTGGGCCATTTATTGGAGGAATATTAATGGTATTGCTTACAATGTCTAGTCACATAAGTGAAGACTTTAGTAGTGTAATACTTCCTAAAGCAACCTATGTAGCTATCGGCTTTACTTTTGGTCAGCTAATAGACAACTTCTTAAGTCAACCTTTTATCTTTTCAAACAGCGTTAAATCACATCCACTAGAAATTTTCTTAGTAATAATTATTGCAGGGTTATTGTTTGGACCTATTGGAATGATTGCTGCAGTTCCTACCTATACTGCTCTTAAAGTTATTGGTAAAGAGTTTCTTTCAGAAAACAGAATAATAAAGGAATTAACAAAGAATCTATAATTTTTATTTTAAACCTTGTTGAATTGAGTTGGAAAAGTTAAATTTGCTCGCTCATTTGAATTAAATGAGAACTGGAGAGGTGCCAGAGTGGTAATGGAGCAGTTTGCTAAACTGTCGACGGGTAACTGTCGCCAGGGTTCGAGTCCCTGTCTCTCCGCTTAGCAAAACCCTAACTACTTTATAAAAAATTAGTTAGGGTTTTTATTTATGAAACTTGTACGATTATTGTACGGCCAGTAATACTAAAAACCCAAAAAATCTCAATAGTAATTTTTAATTGGTGCTACCCTACTTATATAAGATTGTTTTTCTTTTACTAGAGTTGTTTTGTATTAGTATGTTTAATAATGAGGTTGGAGCGCAGTAACAGAAAGAGTAAAAAAGAGAACTAAATTATTTTAATAGAATGTTTCTCATTTTTTTACAATTTTAAATGTTTTTCTAATGGTTTTTCCTTCCAACACTACAATGTAAGTTCCTGTTATTTGTAGTGATAGATCAATATTTGT